>OLIW01002820.1_pt1 | contig 12054 bp, 17 predicted proteins | sample 1601321 | NCBI WGS metagenome assembly OLIW01 (sample SAMEA2452114, study PRJEB22498) | human gut metagenome | reverse complement strand
ATGCTCATTTCTCTTAATGTAAAACTCCGCTCTCAATAATTTTATCGATTCACCATTAAGGATTTTTATCTGTTTATACGTCTGTTTATTATCAATTTACTTCTGTTTTGCCTATAGGCAAAACAGAAGGGTACCCTTCTCCCGTCTTATTTTGACCTAAACTTTATTTTTGTCATACAACTGTCCTTTCAAACAATTTACATTATATCATAAATCCGCCTGTTCTAACAATCAAAACTCCATTTTAAGTCTTTCAAAGAGGTCTATAATTTCTAAAATCCTTTCTTTTTCTATTTCTGATAATTTTCTCCAACTCAGTAAAAACTTCTTTTGGCTGTCTGTTAACTCTTTATTATCATAATCTGAAAAGAATGCACTTAATGGTTCCCCTAAACTCTCGCAAATTTTCTCTATCTTCCCTAATGATATTTCACGTTTCGTTGAAAACCATTGATACGCATTTGTAGAAATATTTGTCACCTTTATTATTCTTCCGAACGGGGTATTATGGTCCTGACAAAATTCTTTTAACCTCTTACCCGTCTTTGATATTTCTTTATTCATAACTTTCCTGCTTTCAATAGTTCAAAAGTTTTCATTAAATTTAATACCGTATTCTTTTCTGTTTCGGAAAGTAACGACCATTTATCCAATAATCCCCTTTCTTCTTCCGTCAGTCCTTCGGCATTTATTCCACAGAAAAACTGCTCCAATGTTAAACCGAATGCTTTCGCTATAAGCTCCAACTGTGGTATTTTAGGTATTGCTCCTTTATTCTTCCAACTATAAATTGTATTTTGCGATACCCCGGATTGATTTCCTAATTCATAATAAGTCCAACCTTTCCTTTCACACAGTTCGTTTATTCTACCGACAATATCATACATATCATTCACCTGTTACTTCTATTTAGATATAGTATACAGGTAAATTGACGAGTATATAAAACATTTGAATACTAATTTTTACACGATAAAGAGAATATAATTTTTTTAACTTCTTTTATAGCTTACTACAATTATTTAATGTTTTTATTCCTCAATCTCTATGTTTGTTCCAGATACCGTATAGTACCAATTCTCTGTTTTTCCCGATTTATGTCGAGTTTCTAACAAAAAATGAACTTCATACCTGCCTTTTATAAAATGTAGTTCAGATTCTAATACATACGTCCATGGACAAGCGTATTCATTTTCATTCCACTTATAATAGTATTCCTTTTCCCTCTCTATAAACGTTATGTTTCTTATTATTAACTTTGGCAGATCGTCTAACTCTATATACAAATCTGAACCTTTCTGATCCATTTTCAGGATCGGCCTTTCTTTATAAAGGGCGAACTCTATCGGTAATTTCAATATCCCTTCTACTTGCTCCGTTTTCCTTTGAGCAAGTTTTTCTGTTTTTACGGCTTCCCGTCTCTGTTCTCGACAATAGGCTTTTACTTTTTCTCTTATTTCCTTCGTCGTGGCTCCCAAACTAAACAAACGTATATTTTCTATTTCATTCAGGATTTCTTTCGGTAAGGTCCTGCAGAGTTCTATCCGTCTGTTTATCTGCTCGTCAAACCACTTCTCTGCCGTTACTTCCTCAAATTGTATTGGCTTCCTGCTCAATATTTGCCCCATATCTTCCAATAATCCGCTCACTTCTCGAAACGAACTCTTTCCCGATAAATATTCTTTGATTTTTCGTTTTTCTTCTTCATTATCTTTATTTATTTCCTCTACCAATACTCGTTCAAGCTCGATATACTCCGTTTTCTTTTTCTTATATACTCTATTTTCCGTCTTTTCTTTGATTTTCCGGACTTTCAACCAGTTTATGATAAACGACTTTTCATATATGTTCAACCACTCTTTCGTCAGATACTTCATAGCTTTTCCCTTTTATACCTCTTTTATCTCTTTTCCACTTATCGTCATATACCAAAGCTTTGTCTTATTATTCGCGTCCGTACTTTCTATTAAACAATGCAATTCAAATCGCTTCTTTCGGTAATATAACTCTCCCGCAACTACCTGTGTTAACCCCGAATATGGAATATTCGGATTCCACCGATGAATACGTCCGTTCTCACGTTCTATAATTTCTCCTTCTGTAAAGCATAAACCTCCCATCTCGAATTTCATATACACATTCCCTTGTCTTTGACTGATTCCCGATAATATCAGTTCTTCATACTCATTCACTCCCAGATTTTGTTTGAGTTTCCGTTCCGCTGCTCTCGTCTGTCGCCTTGCTTCCCGCAATCTCTCCCGACTGTCTTTTTTCAGTTCTTTTATATACGGCAACAACTTCTCTTTTACTTTACGACTCGTTTTTCCTAATACAAATACTCGTATGTCCGCTATCTCCTCCAATATCTCTTTCGATAATATTTTTCGGCATGTTTCTATTTTATATTTCAATTCTTCATTGAATAGTCTCATTCCTTTCTTTTCATCAAATTCATAATACTTTCCGCTTTCGATACGTTCCTGATTCAGATATATATAATTCCTTTTATATTCCTCTCGCCTTTTACGTTCTTCCTCCGAGATATTCGGCTCTCCTATATAGTCATCTATCTTTTGTAAATCTTCCTTCGGATTATGGAATATCCGGCGAGACTTTTCATATCTTAAATATCTATGACTCTTTTCTTTGTATATCCCTTCAAACAGACTTTTGTCCTTCTTCTCCGCTTTCCTTGAAATACGTAATTGTTCATAAAGATGTATAACCATCCGGGCTTGTTTCCATTCTTTTGTTAAATATTTCATTTTTTCCTCCTACGAATTTCTTCTCCCCCTCAATCTTTTGAGGGGGAGCTTTTTATTTATTCTGTTTCTTTCGCGTCCCTCAACCGTTCCTGTTGTTTTCAAACTTCTTGCTCAAATTTGCCTGCCTTTCTTCAAAACGCTCATCGGCTATCCTGATTGCCTTGACTCCCCGCTCTAAAAGAATCTCTCGGTATAAATCTTCCGCACTCAGATTGGCTTCTGCTTCTTCCGCACTCTCCCCTTCGTTCGGATAATAGTAATCCGCGAGTTTGGACGACAGTTGATTCCATAGCTCCCTCTCCTCATATCTCTCTAAATCCTTTATCGTCCTGTTTAACGCCTTTTCTTTACTGATTCCGATTTCTCGCTCGATATGTATGATGCTTGTCAAACCGTCTTTCAGATATTCTTCAATTACTTTATCCAACGCTTCTTCGTATGCGTTTGGGTTTCCGCTCTCATAGTCGGCATTGTTTATTACATACGTTCCCAATGCCGCACTTTCTATCAATCTTTCCATTACTTCTTTTTCTATCTCGATCTTCATTTCTTTTTAGCTCCTTTTATTTCTTGCTGATTGTTTGTTTCAAATATTCCTCAAAGTGCACTTCTTTTTCTGTTGTGTGTTCCGTATAATCAATCATATACCTTTCTTTTTCCGTTTCCATATATGCCTCTATACGATACGAATATACATCTTCGTCTGTCACTTCTCTTTCTCGGTAGAACAAAGTATATCCCAAATATTCTGTCTGTTTCGGGTAGCCTTCCAAATCCGCCTTATAATATTCCCTGTCTATCAAGATGTTTATCCTTACCTCCGTATAGCTTATCAATACTTCTTCCTTTGCATATCTCAACGTGAAATAAATCGGGGTATTCTTATTCCTTTCATACATCAACTCTATACTTCCGAAATCTCCGCTTACATGCGTTCTTTCTAATTCATTGTTTACTTCCGTCAAGGTTGATAATCGGGTTTCGTACACGTTTTCATATCCTTCTTCCGAGGTTTGCCAAGGGATTATCCCGATCAACAACACACATATCGCCAATGCACCGAATGACGGCAGCAACGTCAAAAAATTCCTCTTGCGGCTTTCTTTCCGTTTCTTTCGGTTGACTTCTACTATCGCATATAATTCCTTTTCCAAAAAATCTTGGTTCTTCGATATGAGTTCTTCGTTTTCTCGTTTTATTTCTCGCTTGAGTTTCTTCATATTTTTCCTTTACGAAATCGTCACTTCCAATACGTTATCTATATTTGACGTGTTTATATTGATATATCCGTTCGTGTTCAATCCTACTCCCATGGAACAATGGATATATTTATCCGTTCGGCTGCTGTTATCCGATAACGTATATTTTACTTCCAGACATCCGAAGCCCACTACCGCATGGCTTGCTTTTGTATATTCATATTCCAGCAAATCATATCCTTCGTTCGTTACAATTGTCGTTCCTTTATATCCCGACATAAATATCGCCAACGCTTTATTCTGTAATACGATTGTTTTCGCTTTTTCATAGTTCACTTTCCCCGACGTCATTATGCTGCTGAAACTTACATTATATCCCTGCCTTTTGACATAGCTCCTTAATCCCGCTTGAAACTCCGATATAGTTGTTCCGTTTTCGTCTGTTCCCATGTCTTTTTGCAAAGTATCCGTTAACGCCGCCGTCGTCTCGTTTTCTACGTTAAACCGATACCTTCCCAAAATGTTTCGTCCCGGCTCATAATTCGGAATCAGGTTCGTATACGTTTTGTCATAATACACGATTAAATTTGTTCCCATTATCGGTACGCAGCCTCCTAAATGTCCGTAAGTGCATGTCGGAATGGAAGATAACACGTTATACGGCTTTTCTGTCCGATAGATAAACTCCACTCGCTCCGTATCGTATTGCAGTTTTTCTACTCCTTTATAGGCGCTCTCCGATACTTTTTCCAGCGTTTCTTTCCCTATCTCTGTTCCCGTTTCACTCTCATAGTAATTCCCTCTCTCGCTGTACCAATACATTCCTTCCATTACATACACGTTTTTCACGTTTTCTTTGGAATACGGATTTTTCCCTTCCGTATAAATTTCCGTCACTTTCACGTCTCCATCATCTATGATAATAGCAAATCCTTCTTTATCTTTATAGGCAAAATCATATAATACTCCCAGCTCGCAAAGATTGATGTCATACAACAACTCCTTCTCCGCTTCCACTTTCGCTCCGCCTTCCGTTTGCTCATAATCAAAGATTTTCGTAATTGTGTTTTCAAACAATCGGTCTATCTCGTTATACCTTACTTCCGCTTTTGTCGATATAAGCAGGTTCGTCATCGGCAACATCATTGTCGCCGCTATCGCCAAGCCTATCAATAAATTCATTTTCTTTGTCATAATCAAGCTCCTTTATATATGCTTTTCTTAATTTCTTCTTTGCGGCTCTATGAATATACTTCACGGAGCTGTATTTCATTTTTATTAGTTCGGCTATCTCTTTCAAGTTGTATTTTTCCCAATATCGCAAATACATGATTTGTTGTTCACTTTCGCTCAACACTTTCAGAATATCCGCTATATTGTCGGGCGGGCCTGTATAGTCGGGCAATACAAGCAATTCTTTCACCCGATATTGTTTCCCGTTCTTCCTCAAAATATCTATTGCGATATTTCTCGTAACAGTCCGAACCCAAGCATTGGGCGTACGGATTTTATATGACTTCATTTGAAACAGCTTTAAAAAGAATTGTTGGGCTACGTCCTGTCCGTCTACCTCTCCGCGGAACTGACGATTGATATAGCGCACGATTATTGGATAGTAATACTCATACAGCTCCTTTACTGCTTCGTGGCTGTATTTATATCTCTCCAATAACCTGTTAAACCGTTTTTCTTCCATTTTCTTTTCCCTTTTTCTCTTTTTGCTACGTCATCAATAGAGTAATGAAAAATTTCTAATATTATTATAATTCGTCGCGTTAGACGATGTCAAGATTATTCGTCGTGTTAGACGGCGATTTAATTGTCGTTTTCTGTCTATTTTTGTCTATTCATATAGTTTTTCTTCGTAGTGTTAGGCGAATCACTGAAAAAATCGTCTTAAACGACGATAATTGTTTTGAGGTTAGTCATGGAGAAATGTATTTCAGAATTTATTGATGCAATCAAAGATTATATGTTCCAAAAAAATATTTCACGTTCTGAGTTTGCTAAAAATATCAACTCTTATGAACGTTGTATTTCTCGATGGTTCGACGGAACAAATACCCCTTCTTTAGAGTATGTAATTCGGATTGCCGATTACCTTAACTGTTCTATTGACTATTTGTTTGGTCTTACACCTTTCTCTACTTTTACCCCCTGTTCTCAACCGACAATGTTCTCCGCTCGTTTAGAGCAGTTACTTGCGATAAAAAAAATTAGCCGCAATAAATTAGCGGCTGTTTGTAAAGTTACTTCTTCAAATGTTTCTAAATGGATTTTAACGGAACAACTACCTAAACCTGATATTATATGCCTTTTAGCTTCTTATTTTAATTGCTCGATAGATTTCTTATTAGGTAGAACTGACATTTTATAAAGACAGTCCTTCTTTAAGAATAATGTCAAAACAGTTTTATCAATCCTCCACAATTCGTCGTTTTAGACGATTTCATGAATAATTCGTCTAATAAGACGATAATAAATTTGAATACGTAGTTGAGGAGTTTTATGGAAAATCCAACCTTACATTTTGTAGACGTTATAAAAGATTATATAATTCGTCATGATATGACACCTACTTCTTTCGCGCGCGAACTCGGATGTTTAGAGCGTTGCGTTGCCAGATGGATAAATGGAACGAATACTCCTTCTCTTGAATATGTCATTATGGTTGCCGATTATATGAATTGTTCCATTGATTATCTATTTGGACTTACCGAAACTTTTGAGGTTAAATTAGTGACTCCCCATGTTTCTTTTTCAGAGCGGCTTACATTATTACTCAAAGAAACAAACATTAGTAAAAATAAATTGTCCGTTCTTTGTAATGTTACTTCCAGTACTGTTTCAAAATGGCTTCTTCATGGACAATTACCCAAACCCGATGTTGTATGTTCTTTGGCAAACTATTTTAATTGTTCGATAGATTATTTAGTCGGACGCAGTAATTTTAGATAAGAAAACTAAGCCGCCCGCTCGAATTATTCGGGCGGGCGGCTTTTCATTAAATTTTATTCTATGGGAAAGGTTTTTATATTTTTCACGTCCGATTTATGCACTTGCTTTCTTTCTCCCTTCTCTGTATCAACGTACATATAGAACTCTTTTTCGTCATGATATTGTATTCCCGTTTCTCCCTCTATTATTTCTCCTTCTTTCGTTTCTATCCTTACTCGGCGGCCGTTGCATCTTTCAAACAGTATATCTGTCAATTCTTCAGCCTCTATCCCTGCTTCCATCGCTTTATCCACTTTCTCTTCTATTTCGTCTAATACTTTTATTGTCTTAAAAAGGATTTCCTTTTCTATTACCAAATGATTCGTTTTATAATTGATTATTATCCCCTTTAATTCATCTCTCCCTTCTAAAAAATCACACACTTTCCTTAATTCTGTCTCTATGCAACTATATTTCTTTCTATCTTCTTTGTCCATTTGCTTCTTACTTGTAAATATCGGAAAATAATCCCCTGACTTCAAAGATATATAGAATCCGTTATTTTCTCCCTTCTTCTTACAGTAATATAATGGCGCTAATCTCAGACAACTCAATATTTTGAAAAGCTCTGCCGTCTTTCCGGTTGCTTGATAAGTACAGATTCGGCTTTCCATTTCTTCTTCGGTCATCAAATCCCACTGTGTCGTATCTTTCAAAAAATCTTTCAGGATTTCTTCCGACTTAATATTCATTTCTTCTTTCGTCATAATTCTTTGCCTCTTTTTTCTTTTATCATATCATAACGTTCTTCTTTTTGTCAATAAAATTAAGGGACAATCATTTTATATGTAAAACAAACCTGTTGAGCGATAGAAAAAGAAATAGGTCAATTCCGTCTCTAATCTTCCTATCATTTTCTTATACATACGTTACCGCAGCTTGTGCTTTCACTCTCAATTCGACAGTTCAAAACCTGTTTTTTCTAAAAAACACAAATCCGCAGCCGTAAAATTTTATCGTTCAGCCATTTTCAAAAAACACCTGATTTTGCCCCTTAAACGACAAAAAACCATGAAAAACACACTATTTTTCATGGTTTTTTGTCTCGCAGCCTTTTCGTCTGCAATCATGTCAAAGGACTATAAAAAAGGTTTTTTTGCAATTTTTCTTAGGTATCGAACTTTAACAGTCATTTATTATCTATTCTATATATCCAATATTTTGCCTTTCAAGTTCTCTCCTTATTTTTTCTTTAAATTCGTATAGTGCACTTGCTTTTATATAGTAGCCCAAGTTAGTCATAACCTTTGTATTAGCATTCAACCGTTGATTTGTTGGTATTTCCTCTATTGATATAGTACCTTTAGCATTAAAAATTGGACCGCCATATAAATATCCTAATAGAATGAACCTATCGCCTGCACGTGGTCTTTCATTTTTAACATTATAGATTCCCTCATTCAAAATATATATAGGCGAACACCCTGGAAAACACGCTATATCTGCCAAGCCAATCTCGTCTTTATTAAAATCTATAGCAGGATGACATGCTGTATATCCTCTTCTAAAAATAGGTAAATTATTTCTTTCATCAGATAAGCCTATAGGATAACCTACCATAGTCAATTCTTCTATCGCGCTTAACCCTTCTAATTGCTCTTTACTGGGTATAATTCTTTCATCAGTCGCAATAAAAAACGCTGATGTGTTTAAATTTTCTTCCATAAATTTCAAAATCGGTGTAGCGTAACAACAACAAAGATCCTGTTTTTCATGAAAAATCCATTTGGTTTGATATGTTATTTCTATATTTTTATCAGGTTCTGAATTTTCATTTCTTGTATGAATATTAAAAGTCACCACCTCATCTTCATTGTGATTAACAACATGTTTGTTTGTAATAATTACAGGTATCGTCTTATCCCCTATTGAAAAGCTGAAAAAAGAACCTGTCCCCAATCCTTTTTGAGTTTCTATCCTAATTGTATTATACATTAATTGTTCTGATAAACTTTGAGGTTTCATGCTATTTTTTTTCCTTAAAACTTGATACCTTTATATAACCTCAAATAGATAAGTTAAAACAATATAAGAATCATCAATGCCTACATTCAGAGGATGTTTCCCGCAGATGCAAATTCTGTGCTGAACCCAAAAAATAAAGTTATAACATCTTTATAATTGTATTTTTATGTCTCTCTCAATCATATTAGCTTTAAACGGAATAAACTTTAAAATCTATAGATCTTTCCCTATATGTACAACCAGTTCGCCGGCTTATGAGTCGGAATATCCAACGTACTAAATTTTGCACGCCTTCTAAACCTCCCACAAAAATTACCCTTATTTTCTCTTTTGATTGTACGATTACTACTTCCAAGAGTTGACGAACGAGTTGATCATCGTAAACAATGAAAGCTCAGAATCCTTTTCAACATTTTTCCGAATATTTTTATACCATCTCCATCTCGGAAACTTTTAGCTTTTCACTGGCAATCCGCCTCTTTTTCTTTTAGAGTATCCCTGCTCGAATATCTCTTATCTTTACGAATTGATTCTCCTTTTTCATTAACTGTCAAATTGCTTCGCCTTTTCCGTTCTTCCTGTACCATTTCAAATATTTCCGTAGAGATTATCCCTATATGATTGTTCTCATAAAGATACTTCCCCTTCTCCCCTCTGTTTGGCTTCTGCTCTCTTTTTAATACATCGGGCACATAGGTCTTTTGCAATATTACATTTCCTGTATATTTCTCGTTATATAAAACTTTATCAATCGCTACGCTCGTCCAGGTCTCTTTCCCCGTCGGTGTCAGTATTCCTCTCCTTTTCAGCTCTTTTGAAATTCCCGATAGACTATATCCTTGTAAATATAAATGAAATATCAGTTTTTTTCTGCTTTTTCTTCGTCTATCGTTAAATTACAGTCTTTATCGTGTTTATATCCGTAACATATACGGTTCGCCAACTTCGATTCTCCCGATGCAAAACGAGTGCTCAGCCCCCATTTTGTACTTCTGCTCCTCGATATACTTTCTTCCTGCATGACTGCCTCATATATTCCCATCTTTAACTCTCTCCTTTCCTTACTTAATAGTATCTGTTCGTTTTCAAAATATACGTCTACTCCCCATTCTTTCAAATCGCGTATGGTTTGCAAAAAATCCAAAGTATTCTGGCAAATCTACTGATCGATTTTGTAAGGATCAAATCGATTTTCTTTTTCCTGCACGCTTTCAACAGGGCATTAACGCTGTACGGCCTTTCTTACTTACTCCGCTTGTTACATCGATATAAATCCCTGCCAGCGTATACTTCTCTGTTGATTGTACCAATTTTTCGTAACATTCCCGTTGTGCTCCTAAGCTGTGCTGTTGTGTTTCTGATTTGGTACTCACTCGACAATAGACGGCAACTCTTATTTTCATTGTTTCTCCGAAAAAAGCAAAAAGCCATAACATTCGTTATGACTAAAATTTTTTTCTATTATATCATACAAACCTGTACTTGAAAAGTACAGGTTTGTATACTTATCGTGTCTTGGTAATACAAAAAAGCTGTCAATATATTTTTTAAAAAAGACTTACCCATATATTAAACAAACGACTACGAATTGGTTTTTTCAGAATTATAAATTACATTGGTTTGTCCATAATAAGCAAATGAAAGTTTCAAAAAGAATTTCCATATATCGGTATCTGTATTAAAAAATTTTTCATCATACACGAAATTATCCGCTACACACTTATAAAATTTTGATGTGACATTCAACAAACTGTTCACTATTTCATCGTTACTAAGTAAGAAGGTATCATTTTTGTTTTTTATATATTTAGAGATATAAGCAAATTTTTCTAAGATTTGAGATTGTAAACACAATAGCATATCTTCATGCAATTTTAATATCATGTTTAAATGATTTTTTAATATAGGACCAATATCGATTTCATCTTTTATTGACGTTTTTAACTCATCTTTCATTTTATTACTTACTCTGTTTGAAGATATCAAACGATTAGTTTCAACTATAAACTTAACTAAAATAGTGTCCGGATAAATTTCTTTCGTTACTTTTAATATACCCAATGATTCATGAACCATATAATTACGCAAATTATATATAAATCTATATTCAAAATACGTATCATAAAACTTTCTTTTTATCCCTGCAAATTCTTCTTTATAATGACTCTCATAATAATTGACAAAACTATAAAAAGTGTCTATATAATTGTAAAGAAGACGATTGCATTCCAGTGTATCTATTTTATCCAACTTTTTTTGTTGCTGAGTAATAAATTCAAGCAAATCTTTTAGGTTTCTTTTCGCAATCTGATAAAGATAATGTGAATTCATATTACCACCAAGAAAGAAAAATGATTTTAATAGGGCCTCCCCTTCCTCGACGGTAATATTATAATAAAGTGAATCTTGATTAGTTATTTCACACAATTGAAACATAGCTTTTTTATCCTTCTTTTAAAAACTGCGTAATACACATAAAATACATTTTTTCTGCTTACCTAATTAAATTTATTTATTATTATGATATCATATTTACCTTATTTTTTCAAGTTTTCTTGGTTAATATGGTAAGAACTCCTTGATATAAAAATAAACTCAATTCCATTTTCTTAAAATTTAATTGCCTTATCGATTTGCCGTCAAAAACTTTTAAAGTATGCTATAATTTTGCTTACTATCTTTCAAAAGGAGCAAAATTATGAACAAACACCCGGAAGAAGTGAAAGCTACTGTTGTCAACCGCTACTTAAACGGCGAACAAATTTCAAAAATTTCGCATGACATGGATATATCCAGAACGACGGTCTACACATGGATCAAACAACACAATACTTCCTTTAATAAAGGTAAAGCGCCGAATTTTCGCTATCTTCATGATCTGGAACAAAAATGCGAAAGACAACAAAAAATGATTGAGATACTGAAACGTTCTCCATACAGCCCCTGCGCACCTCTATCAAAAAGATATGAAGTGATCAGAGCGCTTTCTTCTGAATATAACGTAAACACATTATGTGAAGCTCTTGACGTGGCAAAAGGAAGTTATTACAACCATCTCTTGCGAAACAAAAACGGAAATACCAAAGCCGCAAAAAAGCAATCTGGAATGACACCTGTTATATAACAAA
>OLIW01002801.1_pt1 | contig 12155 bp, 9 predicted proteins | sample 1601321 | NCBI WGS metagenome assembly OLIW01 (sample SAMEA2452114, study PRJEB22498) | human gut metagenome | reverse complement strand
GCCGTCAGGCCGGAGCGCGCCGCCTCTTCTTCAAGCCTCTCTTCGCGTTTTTAAGGGGTTAATCCAAACCCGCCCCAATAAAACTACACGCTCACAGCCTGACGGGTACTCCCCTGCCGGCCAGATATTTCTTTAATTCCATAATGCTTATCTGGTTATAGTGGAACAAAGTAGCCGCCAGCACCGCATCGGCATGCCCTCTGTCAATAGCGTCATAAAAATGCTCCGGCTTTCCGGCTCCGCCCGAAGCGATAACCGGAATGCCTACCGCATCAGATATGGCCCTGGTTATATCTATATCATAGCCGTCTCCCGTGCCGTCAGCGTCCATGCTGGTAAGCAGTATTTCCCCCGCTCCCCGCTTTTCCGCTTCCTCGGCCCATAGAAGCGCGTTTTTGCCGGTAGGAGTACGTCCTCCATTTACATAAACTTCCCAGTTATCCGTTCCGGGTATCCTCTTGCAGTCTATAGCCACCACTATGCACTGACTGCCGAACCGATCGGCTCCCTCATTTATAAGCCGAGGCCTTTCAACGGCCGGAGAGTTTATCGAAACCTTGTCCGCTCCCGCCCTCAAAAGGGTTTTAATCCAATTTAAATCCCTAATGCCGCCGCCTATTGTAAAAGGAATGAATACCTCCTCAGCCGTGCGCGCAGCTACGTCCAGAATGGTCCTGCGGCCCTCAGCCGAAGCGTTTATATCCAGGAATAACAATTCGTCCGCTCCCGCCTCGTTATATATTTTCGCCGTTTCCACAGGGTCGCCCGCATCCCGGAGATTTACAAAATTTATGCCTTTGACCACCCGCCCGTCCTTAACGTCCAGACACGGGATTATGCGTTTTGTCAGCATTCGCTCCTTCCTCCTGCCGTCAAAAAGTTTTTAAGGATTTTAAGGCCCGTTTTGCCGCTTTTTTCGGGATGAAACTGCGTGCCGAAAACATTATCTTTCGCAACGGCGCAGGTAAAATCTCCGCCGTAGCTGCAAACGGCCGCGCTCCAGTTTTTATTGATTTCAGCCGCCCGGTAAGAATGCACAAAATACACATATTCTCCCGCTTGAACACCGTTAAACAGCCTGCTTTCCATAGGCGTAATGCTGTTCCAGCCCATATGAGGGCATTTTACTCCTTCCTCAAAGCGGGTGATTTCTCCCGGAATAAGGCCGAGGCCCGAAAAAAGCCCTCCTTCATAACTGGTTTCAAACAGCAGCTGCATACCAAGGCATATCCCCAGAAGGGGCACCCCCTTCCGGGCCGCCTCAACAGCCGCCTCAGCCAGCCCATCGGCCTTAAGGCATTCAATAGCCTGGCCAAAGGCTCCCACGCCGGGCAGTATAAGTTTTTCAGCTCTTGCTATCAGCTGAGCCTCCCCCGTTATAACGCATTGTTCTCCTAAAAGCTCGCAGGCCTTCTGCACACTGCGCAGATTACCCATGCCGTAATCAATTATAGTTACCATTCAGGCCGCTCCTTAATTTTTATTTATAATTCATTTTTAGTCCCGGCTCCAGGCCGTTTAGGCAATAAGGCTAAAGCTTTTTATACACTCTTTCCAGAGTGTCCCCTAAAATCCCCAATACATAAGGCTTGCCCCCCGACAGCCTGGGCTCAATAAACAGGCTTTCGGTATTGATGGCTTCCACTTCTCCGGTAGCATGCACGCACAGCATATCAAACGGCTCTTTTACCGTCAGGGCTGCGACAAGCTGAGTGCCATTAGCTCCGTTTTTCTTAAAGTCAAAGGTTTTCAGGCCCTTGCGGTTGCGGACTGACAGCTCGTAGTCTACCGCCAAAGAGCGCTTGGCGTATCCCTTTTCCGTCCACACTATTACCTCGCCTTCCCCGTCGCACTGTGAAGCAAAGATAATGCTGTCTCCGTCATCCAGGGACATAGCCTTAACCCCGGAAGTTGCTCTCCCCGTAACGGGAATATCCTCCTTGACAATATTAAGGCTCATTCCCTTTTGGGATATAAAGAGCACGCTGCCCTCTTCCTTAACCGTTTCGGCACCTATAAGGAAATCACCCTCTTTAAGGGAAATAGCGGCATACCTGCTCTTTTTAACGGCATATTCGCTGAACTCACTGCATTTAATCAAGCCGTTTTTAGTGTAAAAATATAATTTGCCCTCCGGCAGTTCTTTATAGGTGGTAAGGTAAACTATTTTTTCCTCTGGCTGTATTCCGTTAAATACTTTAGCGGGCAAAACTCCCTTATCCTTCCATTTGCATTCGGGTATATCTTCCACCGCAAGGCTGTAAGCATAGCCTAAATTGCTAAAGGCCAGCAGTTTCCTGTCCGTGCTGGAATTTAAGATAAAGAGTGGGATTTCGCTCTCCTGTATGCCGTCGTAATCCTTATTTGAACGGCTGTAATTTTTAGCGGAAACCCTTTTTACATTGCCGCCCGCATCTATGGCAACTACAACATCCTCCACTACCTTGAAATCTTCCTCAGTATGCGTTTGAGCCGGCGCTTCGGACAGAATAACCGTTCTGCGCGGGGATTTATACTTGCGCTTTATATCCAGAAGGTTCTTTTTTATCAATTCCATAAGCTTGGTCTTGCTGTTCAAAAGGCCCTCAAGATAAGCTATAAGCTCACGCAGCTCCTTAAGCTTCTGCTCTATTGTTTCAACTTCCAGCGCCGTAAGCCGCTGCAAGCGCATTTCAAGTATAGCCGTAGCCTGGCGCTCTGAAAGGGAAAATGCCGCGCGCAGCCTTTCGCGGGCCGTGCGAACGTTAGGACTGCCCTTAATGATTTTTATCACTTCGTCTATGTTCTGAATGGCAATAAGCAGGCCTGAATATATCTCCTCGTCCAGACGCGCCTTGTCCAGGTCATGGCGCACCCTGCGGCGCTCCACCTCCCGCTGATGCTCTATATAATACCGGTTTATCTCCAAAAGTCCCAACTGGACAGGCTTACCCTCGGCTATGGCCACCATATTCACCCCAAAGGAAGCCTGAAGCTCGCTGTATTTATAGAGATAAGCCAGCACTTTATCCACATCCGCATCCTTGCGCAGTTCTATTACGGCGCGCATGCCCGTATTCATATCCGATTCGTCCCTAATATCGCTTATGGAAGATAGAATTCCCTTCTTTTCATCACTCAGCTTCATTATATCGGCCAGCATTTTAGCCTTATTGACCTGGAAGGGCACTTCAGTTATAACAATAAGCTTTTTACCGTTGGTGCCGTTCTCTATATGGGTTTTTGAACGCACCAGCAATCTGCCTTTGCCCGTCTTATAAATATTTTCAATATCAGAGCCGTTTATGATATATCCGCCTGTGGGGAAATCGGGACCTTTAACGTGTTTAAGCAGTTCGAGCAGCGTTATGCGCGGGTTGTCAATCTGAGCAACCACGCCGTCTATTACCTCAGCCAAATTATGCGTAGGGATATTGGTGGCAAGCCCTACAGCTATACCGTATGAACCATTTACCAGAAGATTAGGGAACCGGCCGGGCAGCACGGTAGGCTCCTTAAGGGAATCATCGTAGTTCAGCGCCCATTTAACCGTATCCTTTTCTATATCCCTTAACAATTCCAGCGCTATGGGCGCAAGCCTCGCCTCGGTATACCGGGCCGCCGCCGCTCCGTCCCCGTCTATGGAGCCGAAGCAGCCGTGGCCATCCACCAAAGGCTCGCGCAGGCTGAAATCCTGCGCCATGCGCACCATGGTTTCATATATACTGGAGTCCCCGTGAGGATGGTATTTAGCCATGGTTTCCCCCACGATATACGCGCTCTTTTTATAGGGCTTGTCCGGAAACAGGTTCTGAGTATACATTGCGTAAAGCACGCGCCGCTGCACAGGCTTAAGGCCGTCTTCCACCCGCGGGAGAGCGCGCTCAAGTATAACATGCTCGGCATAGGGCATCATGGAGTTATGCATAACCTCTTCCATGGTTTGAAAGCTTACCTTCTGCTCTGAAAGCGGTACTATATAATCGTCCTTTCTGGCCATATTTTACTGCACCCCCTTTTCCTTTGCGAATAAATCCACTTTGTTGAAATCCGCGTTTTCTATTATATAGGCCTTGCGCACGTCTGTTTTATCCCCCATTAATACAGTGACCAGCCTGTCCGCCTCGGCCGCATCCTCAATAGTAACCTGAATCAGATTGCGCGTCCGCGGATTCATGGTAGTATCATAGAGCTGCGCGGCATCCATTTCACCCAGGCCCTTATAGCGCTGGATAGTATATCCTCTGCCCATGCGCTGAGCCACTTCCGCCCGTTCTTTATCGTTATAGACGTAAACCACCTCTTTAGTAGAGGTTTTTTCCAACCTATATAACGGCGGCACGCCTATAAAGACATGCCCGCTTATAATCAGCTCACGCATATAGCGGTAGAAAAAAGTGAGCAGGATGGAACGGATATGCGCGCCGTCCTGGTCTGCATCGGCCAGTATTATAACCTTATGGTATTTAAGCGAATTAATATCAAAATCCACATCTATGCCCGTTCCTAGAGCGGTTATCAGAGTGCGGTACTCTTCATTGGTCAGCACCTGGTCCAGCCTCTTCTTTTCGCAGTTAAGAGGCTTGCCCCTAAGGGGCAGTATGGCCTGGAAGCGGCGGTCACGCCCCTGCTTGGCCGTGCCCCCGGCGCTGTCCCCCTCCACTATGAACAATTCGTTCTCCTCCGGCTTTTTACCCGTGCAGCTTGAAAGCTTGCCCACAAGGGGCGCGCCCTCCAGGCTGCTCCGCTTACGGGCTATGTCCTTGGCCTTCTTGGCAGCCTCCCGCACCCGCGCCGCCTGCACAGCCTTTTCCAGAATACACTCGCCCGCCGCCGAATTTTTAGGGTCGTCCAGATATTTTTTAAGACTGTCCGAAATAACAGCTTCTACCGCCGGACGAGCCTCCACATTGCCCAGCTTGGTCTTGGTCTGCCCCTCAAACTGAATGTTCTGCATTTTAACGGTCAAAATGGCGGTTATGCCTTCCCTGAAATCCTCGCCGTTAAAATTGGGGTCCTTTTCCTTAAGCAGCTCCACCCGCCGCGCATAATCGTTGAGCACTTTTGTAAGCGCCGATTTAAAGCCAGTTTCATGCGTGCCGCCCTCGGTAGTAGGAATATTATTGACAAAGGAATATATGCTCTCGGTATAAGAATCGGTATACTGTATGGCTGCGGCGCAGTATATGCCGTCCTGCTCCCCTTCTAAATAAATTGGAGGAGAAAATTTAACCTCCTTCTCATTATTCAGATACTCCACATAATCGGATATGCCGCCTGAAAAATGATATTCCGCAGTCTTGAAACCTTCAGCAGTCTTCTGGCGCTCGTCCGTTAGGGTTATCGCCAGGCCGCCGTTTAAAAAGGCCAGTTCCTTAAGCCTGCGCTTTATTACATCATACTGAAACGAGGCCGTATCAAATACCTTAGGGTCGGGCTTAAAGCACACTAAAGAACCATGCTTATGCGTTTTGCCCGTTTCCTTTAAATGCTGTTTGCATACTCCCGAAAGCACCTTGCGCTGCTGAGGGTCATAATAGCTCTCAAATTCCGCTCTGTATGTTTTATAATCGTGATATACTTCGACATACAGCCATTCAGAAAGTGCGTTTACTACCGAAGCGCCCACCCCATGGAGGCCGCCGCTGTATTTATAGTTTGAATCGTCGAATTTGCCGCCTGCATGAAGCTGAGTAAAAATGACCTCCACGCCCGAAATGCCTTTAACAGGATGAATGTCCACAGGCATGCCCCGGCCGTTATCCTCCACGCTCACGCTGTTGTCCGCATGCAGCGTCACCCACATATGGTCCGCATAGCCGTTAGCCGCCTCGTCTATGGCGTTGTCCACTATCTCCCACAGCAGATGGTGCATGCCCTTGCTGCCCGTCGTGCCTATATACATTCCAGGCCTCATGCGCACCGCGTCCAGCCCTTCAAGTATTTTAATATCGCTGGCATTATATTCGCTCATTAAAGCGCCTCCATATATAGTGTAATATCCAATATATTATACCTTATATATTGGATTTTTGCAAAGGGTATTTGAAAAGCGCCTTTTTAAGGCGCTTATATTCAATCCCTTTAATCAATTCAACGCATAAAAATACATAAAACGGCTTAAAAACAGCCGGCAAAAAGCATTTCCAAACTGCTCCGAATAAAAAGCATATTTGTTTTAACAGTATCACCATTGATATTTATCCAGGTCTATGCGGCCGTTTTCATCAGCCTCCACTCCCTCCTCGCGCAGCATTTCGAGCTGAATCTGCATGCCGCCGAAGGCAAACGCGCTTGAGGGCCTTCCCAATCTGTCCACTACCCTGTGACAGGGGATAACACCCGGTTCGGGATTGACATGAAGCGCATAGCCCACCACCCGCGACCACCGCGGATTACCCGCCATAGCCGCTATCTGGCCGTATGTCGCCACCTTGCCTTTGGGTATTTGGCGCACTACCTCGTATATTTTCTCAAACGTATTCATTGAAAAAGCTCCTTTTGCCCAAAATGAGTTTTAAAAGCTTTGGGAAATTATACAGCCAGGCTGCTAAGGGTATGCGCCGGGGCGGGCGGGGGCGTTTCGCGGCCTGAAGGCCGCGGGGCCGGGCATAGCCCGGCCAAGGCAGGCGCGGCGCGCCTGCCAAACGCCCCCGCCCGCCCCGGCGCATACCCGATGCAAAGCGCAGTATTTGAAGCCCAAGCCATTATTACAGTTTGCGCAATTCCATCAATAAAATTCGCTTTTCATATCCCTGAGCAGCATATTTTCCAGCGCTTCACGAACCTCCAAGCCGTGAAATATAACGCTGTATACTCCCGAACAAATAGGCATTTCCACATTATACTCACAGCTTAAAAGCATAATAGCCTGAGCAGTATTGACTCCCTCAGCCAATCCTATACTATGCCGCCCCTTTCTAAGCAAATCCATCTCTGTCCGGTTGCCCAGCGCCTGCGCGCGCACAAAAGCCTCGCCAAAGCTTCGGTTATGACTGTGCGCAGAAAAAAGCGTAGCCTCATAATCGCCCAAGTGGCATAAGCCGTAAGCAGTCATCTCATGACCGCCCATAGCCTTAATAAGCCTGGACACCTCCCGCGCGCCCCGCGCCATAAGGGAGCCTTTTATGGATGAGCGTTCAATTCCGTCCAGCATGCCCGCCGCTATTCCTATTACATTTTTTGCCGCGGCTCCAACCTCATTGCCTATGAGGTCATCTCCGTAATACATCCTTATTAATTTGCTGTTCAAAGCCTCAGCCAGTTCTCTTTTTATATCCTCATTGCCCGAATCTATAACCATGCAGTTGGGATTGCCCTTGACAAATTCCTGGACATGCCCCGGCCCCAGCCATACGGCTATACCTGCCTTGGGAGCATATTGGCCCGCTATCTGGCTGAGCCTCAGGCCAGTGCCTTTTTCCAGGCCCTTCATGCACAGCACCAGGATTTTATTTTGGGTATCCTTTGAAGCCATACCGTCCATAAGCTCTCTGAAATCCTGCGCACCCACCGAAATAAATATCCATTCTGCAAAGCTCAGCGCCTCGTCTAAATCTTCGGTATAGCGGACATTAGGGCCAAATTTCACCATTCCGTTGCCGTTATTTACCCTTATTTTGAAAAAATGCTCTGATTCCTCCCGGCCGTAGAGCATTACGTTATAACCCAGATTATCCAGATACCACGCAATAAAGCTGCCCCATCTGCCGCAGCCTATAACTGTTGCGTTCATAAGCCTTTATTACCTCCAGATATATTTGTCGCCGCATGGTTTAAAGCGCAGCGGTAAATTCAGCTATTTCTTCAAGCGCCTGCCGCGACTGAGGAAGTCCGTAAGCCTGAAAAACATGCCACATATCCTCCCATATGCTCAATTTCACACTGCCGCCCGCCTTGTCAATCTTATCTTTTAAGCGCGTACTGTCGCTTAAAAGTATCTCCCTGTCCCCCACCTGCAAAAGCACAGGCGGCAAACCTGAAAACTCACCGTAAAAAGGAGAAATATAAGGGTTATCAGCCCTGTCCCCGCCTATATACATTCGAGCGCTGTTTTTTAAAGACTCCACTCCTAAAACCGGATCCCTGTCCTCCAATTCTACGCTCTCGCCCGTAAAAGCAAGATCCGTCCAGGGGGACATAGCCGCCAAACCGCATGGAAGAGGCAGGCCCTCCTCTTTAGCCTTAAGGGCGGAAGCTAAAAGCAGCCCGCCTCCGGCCGACTCTCCGGCAAAAATTACGCTCTTGGCATCTATATCCGCTTCAAGCAGCGCCTTATACATACTCATTGCATCCTCCAGCGCAGCCGGATATGGATATTCGGGCGCCAGGCGGTATTCAAAGGAAAGTACGCCCAGGCCGCATACGTCGGCTAATTTAGCGCCAAGTCCCCTGCTGGATTTTAAATTTCCCGCCACATATGCGCCGCCGTGAAAATACAGCATAATTTTGTCCTGCTTTATGCTTTTAGGGCGAATCCACTGTGCAGGAATCCCGCAGTATTCACAATCCTCCACCTTTACCCCGGCAGGCGAAGGTATAAGCGCACACGCGCGCTCCTGGGAAAGCCGCATTTCCTCTACTGATTCACCCGCCAGATACGGCTTGACCAGTTTCAGCATGCCGGCAAATATCTTAGCCTCTAATTCGCTTAGTCTTTCCATCCAATCTCCTTTTTTATAAAAACTTGTTAGTTTCGCCGTCTTTTCTATCAAGCAATAGGAAGTAAAACCGCCCAGTGAAAGAACTATACTGGTATCTCAAATAATAAACGGCGTTTCCCTGAGTCAAATTTTAAATATTAATTATTCCTATTTAGCGCGTTTTAAAGGACATTTTAAGTCTATAGCCGCCAGTCGATAGGCGTCATGCCCGATTCCTCAAGCAGTATATTTGTCTGAGAAAAATGCCGGCAGCCAAAAAAGCCGTTATAAGCCGATAAAGGGCTGGGATGAGGGGCCGTCAATTTATGATGCATCCGATTGGTTATAAGCTGAGCCTTGTTTTTAGCGTTGGCCCCCCATAAAAGGAATATGACGGGGGTCTGCTTATTATTCAATTCGCTTATAACTCTGTCAGTGAACAGTTCCCACCCCATACCTTTATGACTGTTGGGACTGCCCCTGCGCACGGTAAGAACAGTGTTTAAAAGCAGCACGCCCTGTTTGGCCCATTTGGTCAGCTCTCCGCTTCCGCTCATTGTTATGCCCAGATCATCTTCTATCTCTTTAAATATATTCAAAAGGGACGGCGGCGGCTGAACGCCTTCCTTAACCGAAAAGCACAGGCCATGGGCCTGTCCGGGGCCATGGTAAGGATCCTGCCCTATTATAACCACCTTGGTCTGCTCAAAAGAAGTATATTTCAGTGCATTAAAAATATCATACATATTGGGATATATTGTATATGTAGAATATTCCTTTTTCAAAAATTCCCGCAGCTTTAAATAATAGTCTTTTTTAAATTCATCCGCCAGGATTTCGTCCCAATCATTGCCGAGATTAACCATATTGCTGCTCCTCTCCGCATAAATGCTTTAAAGCAATTTACAGCATCAGTCAGATAAGACTGCTAAAATCTTGAAGTCTATTATATCATGGTGCGGCCATTTTTCAAAGCAAATTTTCCAAACCTTTTGCCCTAGTCAAAGAATCTCTACAATAAAAATTCTTAGATGAGAAGTGCTATTGGCCGGTTTGCCGCAGGGCCATCTGCCGCGGCGTTAGGCAGGCGCAACGCCTGCATTGGGCCGGGCAAGCCCGGCCATGCGGCCTATGGCCGCAAACGCCGCGGCAGATGGCCCTGCGGCAAACCGGCCAATAGCTAAAAAAATAAAATTATTGCAGGCGTTTGGCGCCGTAGGCGCCAAACGCCTAAGTCTCCCCCTGATTTGCCAACAAAAGCTTTGCTTTTGTTGGCAAATCAGGGGGAGACTTTTCCACCCATCCGCAAGCTTTGCTTGCGGATGGGTGGAAATATACCATAAATCGTAAATAGCTTAAAGCAAAATCATCTATATACCAGAAGATTATATCGTATCAATATAGTCTATAACTTATTTAATCACAATTTATTTTTTAAATTATGAGAATAATACTTAAAGAGGTTAGAATTGTCTCTTTTTATTCCCAAAACTAATGATATAATTATAGTACATCATTTTTATAATTAAGGAGATTGCTATGAAAAAAATGTTAATTATGCTGCTTACGCTGGGTCTATCCGTATCAGCATCAAGCTGCCAGAGTCCTCAAAGTTCTCCAACATTATCCTCCTCGCCATCCGCAACTTCTCTTAACGGATCCGAACAAACTGCGCAGATTACAGAAGCCCCTTCCACCACACCTCCCGCTTCACCAGGTGAAGGGTATAACGTCAACAATGTCGTTGGCGTTGATCAATTTGGCCGCACATTTGATGTTATCGGAGGGGAAAGAGACGGCAAACAGGTAGGAATGTTCTATTTCCTTTGGCTGGGACAGCCTCTTTTCAGCGGAGTTTATGATGCCACCAAAATTTACAATGAATACGGTGAAGACGTGCTTTTCCACGAGACAAGCGACATCAGCCCTGAAGGGCAATTCCATTTCTGGGGCGAGCCTCTTTACGGCTACTACAATTCTAGCGATGATTACGTTATAAGGAAACATATAGAACTGCTTATAACGGCTGGAGTAGATTTCTTAGTATTTGACGCTACCAATGCAGTTACATATGACACAGTATATCAAAAGATAATGAAAATAATAGACGAATACCTCCAGGCCGGTTGGGATGCTCCAAAAGTAGCCTTTTATACGCATTCCTATTCCATACAGACTGCCAATAAGCTGTATGAAAACGTATATAAAGCCAACTATTATCCCAATACATGGTACCTCGTAGACGGTAAACCCCTTATAATGGCTTATACTGATACAGAAAAAGACAAAGCTGTTTCGGGCGATGCCAATTATAACCCCGAACCCCTGTCCCAGGAATTCCTTGATTTCTTTACAATAATGCGTCCGCAATGGCCGGATGAACAATATTACGCGGATGGCTTCCCCTGGCTGGAATGGAAATATCCGCAGCCTGAGCACAGTGGTATAATGAACGTAAGCGTAGCTTCGCATCCCGGCGTTCCCTTCTCTTTCAGCATAACCCGTCCCGGCTGGTTAAACTGGGGACGTGGTTATAACCCAATAACAGGCGTAAATAATTCAGATAAAGTTAATGAAGGATTATTCTTCCAATACTGTTGGGATACCGTGCATGCCGAAGATCCTGATACGGTATTCGTTACAGGCTGGAACGAATGGATAGCTTTAAAAACCCTTTATGATGGAGAATATATGCTGTGCGATGCTGCTAACCTCGAATATTCGCGGGATATTGAAATGATGAAGGGCGGCTACAACGATGCATTCTTTATACAGCTTATACAAAATGTGCGCCAATTTAAGGGAACAGAGGCGGACACTAATACAATAAATCCTCAAACCATTGATATTGACGGCGATATAGCTCAATGGGACGAAGTAGACACCATATACCGCAATATTGGAGATATAAGCTATGGACGCGATTACCGCGGCTGCACCGTGAGAGTAAAATACAGCATGGAAGCGCCCAGGAATAATCTCCAGACTATAAAAACCGCACACGATGACGAATATATCTATTTCCTTATTCAGGCGGACAATGATATAACTGCTCCGGGAGATGAGACCAACTGGTGCAATATACTAATAGGCACCGGAGATCCTTCCCTGAAAGGCTGGGAAAGCTATGAATATATCATCAATCGCTCTGTAAATGGAAATACATCTTCTATTGAGAGTTTGGGAGAAAACTTCAGCTGTACAGAGGTAGGCCAAGCTGAAATTAGGCTGAACGGCAATAGCTTGATGGTTAAAGTACCCAGATCCGCAGTTGGATTAACTGACAGCGCAGAGTTTTACTTTAAGGTAGCCGACGATGTAGAACATCAGGACGACATTATGGATTATTACGTTACCGGCCGCAGCATGCCAATGGGACATTTAAGCTATAAATATAACGGTTGAATTTAAATATGCCGAACAAAACAAGCCCCTTTGAAGCAGAATGCTTCAAAGGGGCTTGTTTTGTTCGGCATAGTCTCAAGGTATAGAGGGGACATTGCGCTTAAGCGCAATGTCCCCTCTATACCTTGA
>OLIW01002798.1_pt1 | contig 12171 bp, 9 predicted proteins | sample 1601321 | NCBI WGS metagenome assembly OLIW01 (sample SAMEA2452114, study PRJEB22498) | human gut metagenome | reverse complement strand
CTAAACTAACAAACTCTATCTCTTTTTACGGTCTCACATCATTGACAAATGAACACCCGTTATGCAAGGGATATACGCTTCAGCTTTGCAAATCCGCCTGTTGTCCGCGTTATCCTCAACCGGCGCAGAGGGGCTGCTCCTTATTTGGCCCGAAAGCAGAAAGATGCCGGAGAGCTGAGGCCATAACACCAAAATGTGCTGATTTACGCCCATTAAAACTACCTGGGCCACATGTACCCCCGGCATATATGAAAGACAACTCAGCAGCAAGGCAAATTCCGTCATTTGGAAGCGCATTATCCCCTGCATACCGACGCTATAAATGCTTCTTGATGATAATTATACAAAAAAAGCTAAGTTGGAAGTAAAATAAGTTAGAAACGGGCATCAGCAAGTTAATATTGTCTATGGCGTTTTTTATAAAATTATTGTATCCTGTCATGGTATAAATTTTAATATAATGGAGGTATTATATATGGATTGCAAAAGCTGCAGGATGGGCAGCATAAAGCCTGTCTCGCTTATGGTGGAGCAGGTGGAAAATCCCCTTGGAATCTTCCGCAGCCAGCCCCGCTTTTCCTGGCAGATACCCTGTTCTCAAAAGGGCAATTACCAGAAATCCTACCGGATAGAATGCGCTTCTACCCGTGAGCTCCTGGAAAAAGGCGAAGCCGATCTTTGGGACAGCGGAACAGTCAGCAGCAATGAGCTGAATCTTGTTCCTTACCAAGGCAAGCCCCTTTCCAGCTTACAGGGAGTATACTGGAGGGTCCGCATTACCGACGCCTTTGATAAACAGGGCGAGCCCAGCGATATTGCCTATTTTGAAATGGGTCTGCTGGACAAGAACGAATGGAAGGGCCTCTGGCTGACCGACCGGCTCTATAAAAACAAATCCGCCTGCTATTTCCGCAGCGATTTTAATGTCAGGCCCGGACTTAAGCGCGCCCGCGCACTGGTTTCGGGCATAGGCTACAACATTGTAAGCATAAACGGCGCCCGGCAGGGAGACGCTGTTTTAGACCCAGGCTGGACTACATACGATAAGAGAGTGCAGTACCGCGTCCACGATATAACCGCCGACCTTAAAGAGGGAGAAAACACCATCGGCGTGACCCTGGGCGAAGGCTGGTATCATAATAACCATTACTGCTTTAACGGCTTCTCCTTCATTGAAGCCCTGCACTGGCTGGGTCAGCCCCGCTTTACCGCGCAGCTCTTCTTTGAATACGAGGACGGCAGCACCCAATGGATATATTCCAGGCCTGAAGACTGGAAGAGCAGCTACGGCCCCATAATTTATAACGACGTATTTAACGGCGAGCACTATGACGCGCGCCTTGAAATGCCCGGCTGGGACACCCCCGCCGCCAAAGACTGGCCCTGGAGGCCCGCTAAGGAAATAGAAGGCCCCGGCGGAGAATTGGAGCCGGCTATCGCCGAGCCCATAAAGATAATACGCGAAATGAAACCCATAAGCGTTTCCCAGCCCAAAGAGGGAATCTATGTTTACGATATGGGCCAGAATTTCGCCGGCTGGGCCGAAATAAAGGTTAATGCTCCCAAAGACACCAAAATAACGCTGAAATTTGCTGAAATGCTCTATGAGGACGGAACGGTCAACCAGGAAAATATGCGCTGGGCAGAAAACCGCGACATCTATTTCTGCAAGGGTACCGGCGAAGAGACATTCGAGCCTCACTTTACCTACCACGGCTTCCGCTTTGTGCAGATGGAAGGGGCTACGCCTGACCAATGCACAATTACCGGCAAGGTAGTGCGCTCTGCCGTACGCAAGACGGGTACTTTCTCCTGCTCGGACGAAATGCTCAACCGCATTCAGACGGCCGTGCTCTGGACAGAGGAAAGCAACTTGCATTCTGTGCCTACCGATTGCCCCCAGAGGGACGAACGCCAGGGCTGGACTAACGACGTTTCAGTGCGCGCTGAAGAAACCATATACAATTTCGGCATGGGCGCTTTCTACAGGAAATGGATGAAGGATCTGGTGGACGAGCAGGGAGCGGACGGCAGCATTACCGACGTTGCGCCCCGCTGCTACGGCTCGATACACGCCGATCCCATATGCAGCGTATTCCTGCTTATTCCCTGGTTCAACTACATGTTCTACGGGGACGACTCCCTGATAAACGAATACTATGACAATATGTGCCGCTGGGAGGATTTCTTGACCTCTCAGAGCAAAGACGGCATAGTGCAGTATTCAAATTACGGCGACTGGGCCGGCCCGCTGGACGGCTGCATGGGAGGCTGGGAGGCCAATATGGCGCTTTCGGCAATAACCCCCGGAACCTATATGTCTACGGTTTTCTATTATGTCAACGCGCGGCTGCTGGCCAAAATTGCTGAGCGCATAGGCCGAAATGCAGACATCGCCAAGCATAACGCGCTGGCCGACTATATTAAGGAGCAGCTGAATAAGGAATTCTTCAACTATGAAACCGCGCAGTACGCTCTTGGCTCCCAGGCATCCAATTCACTGGCCCTGCGCTTTGACCTGGTACCCGAAGGCTACCGCGAAAAGGTTAAAAAGAATTTAGCCGATGATATCAGAAAGCACAACGGTCATTTAACCACCGGCAATATCGCTACAAAATATATGCTGGAAGCGCTTTCGGATAACGACATGGGAGATTTGGCCTTTGAGATAGCTACCCAGGAGGATTATCCCGGCTGGGGCTATATGTTTGCCAACGGCGCCACCACCATATGGGAACGCTGGGAGTTAGGCGTAACAGCTGCCATGAACTCGCACAACCATCCCATGTACTGCACCATAAGCACCTGGTTCTTCAAGCATTTGACGGGTATTCGTCCTCTGGAAAAGGGATTCGACCGTATATTAGTTGCTCCTCAGCCGGTAAGCGGACTCACAGACGCCAGCGCCATTATGGAGACAGTCCGCGGCAATGTAGCTTCTGGCTGGAAAAAGCAGGAGGATAAGCTGATTATGGATGTTATCATCCCGTTCGGCGCTTCGGCTTTAGTACGCATACCCAAGGAATACGGCGCCGTATATTCGGGTGAAAACTGCGTTTACGGAGCAAACGGATTTAATGCAGAGGAAGGCATATCCGGTGCGCAGGAAAAAGACGGCTGCATAGAGCTTGAAATATCCAGCGGACGCTATGCGTTTGTAGCCGTAAAGAGATAATAACGGCGCTGCCCGTATGTGTTGCGGCTCAGGATTGATTTTTAAACGGACATGAGCAGATAAAATTTAAGGACGCGCTCCAGCTTTATGAATTAAAGGGGGCGGCGCGCGTACGGCCGCGCATACGCGCGACCGTATGAAACGCCGGCAGGCTCAGGCGGAAATATATTTCCGCCTGTGCCTGCCCGCGTTTTGCCCGGCCGAAGGCCGGGCGCGCGCCGCCCCCCTTCCTTCTTTCTTTCGGGCGCGTCCTTAAATTTTATCTGCCCATGTCCGTACAGACGAAACCAGTCAGGATACAAATGCCATCGCAGTCTGGCAAATTTCCCCGCCGTCTGCGCCGCGGCCCTAAAAAATTATCATATAACAAAACCGCACAGCAGCGCAGACGCGGCAAATGCTCTTTGTAAAACGCATTCCGCTTGATTATATCGCCTAAACGAAAAATAATTTGTATTTACGTTAATATTATTGTATAATATTAAAAACTACTAATTTAAGGGCAAAATCATGGCGTTACTCAGCATAAACCAGGCTTCGGCAGCCTTTGGGGACAAAACCATATTCAAAGACATAACTCTGTCCGTCAATCCGGGAGATAAGTTAGGCGTTATAGGCGCAAACGGAGCGGGCAAAACTACCCTGTTTAAACTTATACTAGGCTCGCTCCCTCCTGAAGAAGGAAGCGTCCAGCTTCAAAAGGGCATATCCATAGGCTATCTGGAGCAGCATACTTCCCTTAACAGCGAAAACACTGTACTGGACGAAGCGCTAAGCGTTTATAAACATATTTTTGAAATGGAAAATGAACTCCGCGCTCTGGAGCAGGCTATGAGCGCCTCAGAGGATGAAACTCTGCTGGAAAAATACGCGTTGCTGACCCAAAAATACGAGGAGCTGGACGGCTATTCGGCCAACAGCCGCGTACTGGGCGCTCTGCGCGGCCTGGGCCTGACTGATGAATTTTTCCAGCGCAGGGTTTCAACCCTAAGCGGCGGAGAACAAATGCGTTTGGCACTGGCCATGCTCCTTTTGGGAAAACACGATATGCTGCTGCTGGACGAGCCCACCAACCATTTGGATTTAAAGGCGGTAGAATGGCTGACAAGCTTTCTGTCAGGCTATAAAGGCACGCTTATGATTATTTCACACGACCGTTATCTGCTTGATAAAGCATGCACAGGCATCGCCGAAATAGAAAACGGCCGTTTGTATTACTATACCGGGAATTATACGCAGTACCGGCAAAAGAGAGAACAGGCAAAGCAGATAAACCTTAAAGCTTATCAGGAACAGCAGAAGGAAATTGCCCGGCAAAAGGAGATTATTGCGCAGTACCGTTCCTTTAACCGCGAAAAAAGCATCCGTGCCGCCGAGAGCCGTGAAAAAGCCTTGGAGCGCATGGAAATAATAGAAGCTCCTCAACAGCAGCAAAACATGCGCCTGCGTTTTAAAGAGGGGCCGCGTCCCGGAAATGATGTTCTTTCCTTTAAAAACCTGAGCAAGCATTACGGCTCAAAGCTCATATTTGAGAATATAAGCGGTGAAATAAAGGCGGGGAACCGGATTGCCCTTATAGGCCGCAACGGCACGGGCAAAACCACCCTGCTCCGCCTGCTGACCAGTCTGGAAAGGCCCGATTCGGGCAGCATATATTGGGGCGCCGGAGTCAAAAAGGGCTATTATGCGCAGAAGCAGGAGGGGCTCTCCCTTAACAACACTGTTCTTGAGGAAATCTGGTCGGCCTGTCCGGCTATGAACCAGACTCAGGCCCGTTCCAGCGCCGCCTGCATGCTGTTTAAGGGAGAGGACGTATTTAAACCTGTTTCTTCTCTCAGCGGCGGCGAAAGAGCGAGGGTAGCCCTTATAAAGCTGGCCCTGGGCGAATATAACGTGCTTATAATGGACGAGCCTACCAACCATTTAGACATGGATTCCCGCGAGATACTGGAAGACGCCTTAAACAATTTCAGCGGCACAATAATCATGGTATCGCACGACCGGTATTTAATTAACCGATTGGCCGGCAGTATCTGGGAAATGGAAGACGGCACGCTTAAAATATATGCCGGCAACTACGATGAGTATTTAAAGAGCATTTCCCCGCAGAGCATTGCTTCGTCTGTTGCCAAACCTACCCAGACGGCTATGGACAAACAGCGCAAGCTGGACAGAGAAGCACGGGAACGCAAAAAGCAGCAGGCCGCCGCAGTGCAAAGGCTGGAAGAAGAGATTTTCGCTGATGAAACGCGCATATCAGAGCTGGAGGAACTCTTTTCAGACCCTGATACCTATTCAGGCGGCGATGTATCAGGCATGCAAAAGGAATATAATACCCTTAAGGAACACCTGGACGCTCTCTATGCGCAGTATGAAGCGCTGATCCAAACTTAGAACGGAGAAAAGCCAATATGAACAAACGTATTTCCGAAGCGGTCATAAAGCGGCTGCCCAGATATTACAGATGCATGTGCCAGCTGGAAAAGGAAGGCTGTGACCGGATTTCATCCCATGGCCTCAGCAAATTGACCGGACTGACAGCCAGTCAGATACGGCAGGATTTAAACTGTTTCGGGGGCTTCGGACAGCAGGGCTACGGATATAAGGTGAGCGAGCTGAAAAATGAACTGCGCGCTTTGCTGGGGCTGGGAAAAGGGATGAATATGATAATAGTGGGCGCCGGCAATATCGGCCAGGCTCTCGCCCACTATAAAGGCTTTCCCCGCGAGGGATTCTGCGTGCGCGCCATGTTTGATACAAACGTCCTTTCGGGCCGCACGGTGGATGATATAGATATCCTGCATACAGATATGCTGGAGCAGTATCTTCAGGTCAATAAGGCTGATATAGGCGTGATTTGCGTACCTCAGGAAAGCGCCCAGCATATAGCCGACCGGCTCTGTGCCGCCGGTATAAAATATCTATGGAATTTTACTCCCTGCGATATAAAAGCGCCAAAGGGGATAATTGTTGAAAACGTAAACCTAAGCGACAGCTTATACCTTCTCTCCTACCGTATTAACGCGCAAACAGAAACAGATAAATAGTCTAAATAATACTGCGCTTTCAGCGCGGAAAGGAAATAATATCATGAGAATAGACGCATTTCCTCAGGCTGGACAATGGTACAAAGGGAACACCCACGCGCACACATCAGTTTCTGACGGCAAATTTGCGCCCGAAAAGCTTATAGGCGAATACAAAAAGGCCGGCTACAGCTTTTTGGCCATTACCGACCATGAAATTTATTCAGACTACACTCAATACGATACCGACAGCTTTATAATGATGCCCGGCGTAGAGATAATGCTCTGGCAGGGGGACCGCAATAACGCTTTTACCACTCATCTCGTGGGTCTGGGCATTCCGGGCAAAAACAAATTCGTGCACGGTCAGAAACTGGAATATATCAACACTACTCCTACCCAGGAGCTTATAGATTTCCTGCATGAAAACGGCAATTATGTCATCCTGGCTCATCCTTACTGGTCGGGCACCAGGCTGGAGCATTTCAATGAATACTCGCAGGGCATTGACGCGCTGGAGATTTATAATAACGTCTGCAATTTGGATTACGGCACAGGCTATTCAGAGGCATATTTTGATACTGCCCTGTGGGCTGACCGCCATATCCTCTGCATTGCCAGCGATGACACCCACCAGTCAGTTGCCGCTCAAAATGATTTCTGCGGAGGCTTTATAATGGTCAAGGCGCCTGCCTTAAATAAGGGCAGCATATACAAAAGCATTGCGGCCGGCCATTTTTATGCCTCTACCGGCCCTCTTATAGATGAATTTTATCTGGAGGACGGCATAGCTTATGTAAAATGCCCGCCCTGCGAAAAAATCTCTTTTAACACTGATTTTTATTCGGGCAAATGCGTAATAAGCCCGGACGGCTCCCTGACTCAAGCCAGCTGGGAATACAAATGCATTGACAACGACCCCCATTTTGTGCGCTGCAAGGTAGAAGGCAAAAACGGCACGGCCTGGAGCCAGCCAATATGGCTTAAATAGTACTCTGTAAAACACCTACAACAGTTTAATGCTCTTGCGGCAATTATGCCTGAGAAACAGGAATACAAGATATGACGCGCATGCTTCCGAGTGTTATCTTCAGCCGGCGCAAGTTCTATACGCCTCCCCTCTTCAGCTTAGAAAACAAGCAAATTTCCAAAAGCTTAAAGCGCGTAATCAAAACCGCTGCAAAGCGCCCAGATAACATAAGCGGACGGATCTATGTGCAAAAACAATGCAGCAGCACCGCAGGAATGCGAATTATTCCCGTGAAAACCTTATACTTCTTATACCCTCAGTTTGCAATGAACTACACGCCTCAAAACGGGATAATTTTTTCATTTTCCGCGTAATCCTCCATCAGCACGCTCCCCGGTACGCTTTTTAGTCTGTCTTGAAAGTGAAAAAATTCTCTACGTTTGAGCTCACAGAGTCAAAAGACATAAAATTTGTGTCAGGTAAAGCGCGCTTGAGAGACATCGGGAGTATTTGGCGCGAAAGCAACGCGGCAGGACGCATATTTTATGCCTTCTGACCGTCTTACTTGTAAACTGAGGGTATTCTAACGCTAAACCGCTTTAATAAAAAGACGGCTATGTTTTTATGGCCGTCTATAGACAATACAATCAGAGTACAATGCGCCTAGAATGTGTGGATTGTTCGGTTTTGCCGCGTTGTCGTCCTTGAAATGCGCCCGGCATTTCCGCGTCCTGCCGCCTTGCAAAACCGGAAAATTCCTTTTTCCTCCGCGGTCGGAGATTTTTGCTTTCAATGCCCGTTGACGGCCGCGCGGCGCGCGGGCGAAGACATACCGGGCGTATTTTAAAGACCGCGAAGCAAAGCGGACGCGGCGGGCATTGAAAGCAAAAAACACATTGTACTTTGATTGTATTGTCTAACCTATTAAACATAATATTAAGAGGAAAGACGTTATGAGAACAGACACGCAAATGCTTGAACTTATACTGGAATTTGCACATAAATCAGAGAATATACGTCTGGTCGGCATGGAAGGCTCCCGTGTTAATGAAAATATTCAGCCCGATTTATTCCAGGATTATGATATAACGTATTTTGTAAAGGACACGGCCCCTTTCCTGCATAGTGACAGCTGGCTCTCCTTTTTCGGCAAAATTATAATGCTCCAAAAGCCTGAGGATATGGAGCTTTTTCCGCCCGAAGAAGAAGGCTATTCCTATTTAATAATTTTTGACGATTATATAAAGCTCGACCTTACTCTGTTGGAACTAGATAAATTCAAAGAGTATCAGTCCGCCGACCATTTGAGAAAAATACTGCTGGATAAGGACAATTTATGTCCGCAAAATATCATTCCCAACGACACGGATTACTGGATTAAAAAGCCCAGTCCCAGGAGCTTTGACGACTGCTGCAATGAATTCTGGAATTTAACTTCGTATGTCGTAAAAGGGCTCTGCCGCAAAGAAGCACTTTTTGCAATAGACCATCTGTACCTTATGCGCAAAGAGCTATTAAGGATGCTTTCCTGGCAAATTGGCTTTAAATACGGCTTTAATTTCAGCCTGGGCAAAAATTATAAATTCATAGATAAATATATGGAAACAGACCATTGGTTAAAGCTGATGAATACCTATAATAACAATAAATATAATAACATCTGGAACGCATTATTTGCCTGCCAGGAGCTGTTCCGCGAAGCATCAAGCTGCTGCGCCCGCAATTTGGACTGCGAATACCCCAGCTATGACCAATATATGAGCCGATATACTCAACACTTTTACCAAAAATATAATAATGGCTTTAACGCGCAAACATAACTTGCGCCAAAAGTCAGCCTGTTAAATTTACTGCATAAATAAAAAGCGCTTTTTCGAACTATCGATAAGACACCGTCGGAAAAAGCGCTTTATTTTACTGACTGCAAGCGTCCGCTTTTCGTTCTTTTAAATGATTTGCAATCATATACAAAATGAGCAGAGCAAGTATCCCCGCCGAGATAAAGACCGCAGAACCCGCCAAAATCACCGTCATATAATATCCGCCCAGCACGCCCGCGGCGAAGCTGGCTATAAATAAAAAATATTTTAAGCAGATGCGGATAGCCTGCTTATCCTTTTTAAAAATAAATTTATGCAGATATTCGGTCATAGAGCGGAGATTGCCTGTGCAGAAAGCTGTAGCGAAGGGCAGACCCTCCATCTTGCGAAAACTGTTGAACTGTATAGCCGCTACTAATGACACCAGCGCGTTTACTATCATATCAGAAAAACCAGCCGGCAAGCAGCCCACCAGCACAAGCAGAATAATTTCTGCACATATGATGCAGCAGTGCCCCCAGAACGAACCCGCCTCATTTTTCCGAACGCTTTTAAGCAGCTCGCTCAGAATTACTCCCACAATAAAAAACATGATTGGGATTAGATACCTGAGAGCCGTAGCGCCCTCGCCTGAGGCCAGACCCAATATCAGCAGAATGATATTGCCTGTCTGCGCATTTGCAAATACCCCGCCGCGCGAAACATATGTATAAGCATCCAAAAAGCCGCCTATAAAGCACAGGCAAAGCCCAACCTCCAGCCATTCATAAATCTTTTTGCGCTCTAACCTGCGCCTGTACAATTCCTTCATACCCTTATATCCCTTTAAGCCTCACTCTATCAGCATATTATTGCAGTGCATATTTTGTGCAAATTATAAGGCTTATCTGTCCAGCACAACACATGGAATATCCATTAAATCGGACATCTTTTCAAACAAGCCGGCATTATGCCCTACGCTCATTGCAAAATGATGGGTGGGCGCCTCCTTGAACCATTCGTCCATATAGGTGTCGGGGTCATGCCTGAATTTTACAGGAGTCTGCGTATTGCCTATTGTCATTATCTCGCCGTCTGTAGATTGGGCTTCAGTAATGATAAATTTCAGCCGGCCGTCCACCGTCTGCGTACACCCCAGATTTGTAATATCTCCCTCGCGCACCTTGGCCTCAACCGATACGCCCGTGCCCTGCTTACCGTGATAGAGCCCCATCCCCCGCAGTATGGGCTTGCCCTTAGCAATCTTTAAATGAAAAGGTCCATCATGCCCCATGAGGATAGTGCCGTCTAAATAATCTACGGTAACTATCTCGCAGAAACTGCCCCCTTTATCCAATATATCGCATATTTTCATAGCCAGGCATGTCTTTAAATCTCCCTCTCCCGCGCAGGGTATTCCCTTAGCAGTGAGCAGAGAATGCCCGACTATAAATCCTCCCTGTATTTTTTCATAATAATTGCCGGGGGCGCCGTGATAATAATATGTCAGCGCGTCCAGGTCAAATTCGTTTACCATACGCTCCTGCGCCGCCGCAACCTTGGCCGACCATTCAAGCTGCTCCTGCGTCGGCTTCCGGGCAAGAGGATCTGCCGCCGAATGGCTGCTGGTTACAAAAAACTCTTCTATTTCCCGAAGCTTTTCGTCTATCTCCGCCTGGGTGACATTTTGAAGCTGTCTGTCTAAATCGCACATTTCAAGCACTTTAACATGCGCGCCTGTCTGCGCCTGGAACATAGTGAAATCGCTGTACATATCCAACATGCCGCTGTAGGTATTGCCTAAGAAGCCGAAGCGCGCATTGCTGAGACCGCATTTTACTTTAGCCGCCAGCACCCACTCCTCTATATTTTTCCATGCCCTGGCCGCTTCAGGATACCCGCATGTAATTTCGTCCGTCATGGAGATTTCAGGCGTATAATCCAGCCCCAGCAGCCCGTTCACTACCCTGAACTTTATCCCCGCTCTATTAAAGGCGTTGGAAATTTCGGGCACAGGACAGGCCCCGCAATGCGCCAGCCATTCCCCGGTAGTAGTTTTTTCATAATTTATCCGGGCTGTCGGCTGCAAATTCAATATTACGACCGGAGCTTTGCATATCTGATGTACCGGAAGCACCGAAGCGCTGGTCACATATGTAGCAGAATGAGCAAAAATCAAATCAACATTTTGAGCGTTAAAATATTTTCCCGCCTTTGCGCCCTCCTGTTCGCAGTCAACTAAACCATAAAAAAACACTTCGGCGCCAAAGCCTTCTATTTTGCGGGCGATAAAACCGCCGTATTCAATAAGCCGTTCGCGCAGTCCAGGGAACTGCTCCCAATAGTGTTTAAGGCCCATTGAATAAATACCGATTCTGGGTTTTTTCTGACTTTTTGCATTTAACATAATGTTACCTCCGCACAGCGCTGCCTTAGAGCGCAGTTATTATAGTTTTGCTCTCTGTTTCAATTCAGCGAAAGTTTAAAATAATTCAGGCTTTAATTCTATCCTGTCCGCATCAGTTATAGGGCGGATGACTCTGCAAGGATTGCCAGCCGCAAAGCAATTTTCCGGAATATCTTTTATTACGACGCTGCCCGCGCCTATAACGCAGCCCTCCCCTATGCTTACGCCGCCAATAACCGTGACGTTGCCGCCCAGCCAGCAGTTGCTGCCGATGGTGATGGGCTTGGCATATTCATAATCAAAAAGAGAGCCGTCCTCTTTAATGCGCATATTCCTATCCTGGTAACGCATAGGGTGTACAGCCGTCAGCAGCGAGCAATTCGGCCCTATCATTACGTTATCTCCAATTTTGACCGGACAGGAATCCAGCACTGTCAAATTAAAATTGGCATAAAAATTATTCCCTAGGATTGTGAAACAGCCGTAATCAAAATATATCGGTCCCTGGAGATATACGCCCGTTCCCTTATTGGGAATCAGCTCATCTAAAATATCCTGCCGCTTTTGTATCTCCTCTTCAAAGGTATTGTTGTATTTTAAGCATAAACCGTGCGCTATAGCGCTGATATGCCTAAGCTCTGCGTCCGTTGAATCGTAAAGCTTGCCCGAAACCATCTTCTGAAGTTCTGTCATTTTTATATCTCCTCTTTTAGCGCCGCCAATTTTTCACCCTTAAAGGCGGGGCGCGGGGGCGGCGTTTAGCGGCCTGCGGCCGCCTGGCCGAGCCTTGCTCG
>OLIW01002797.1_pt1 | contig 12178 bp, 7 predicted proteins | sample 1601321 | NCBI WGS metagenome assembly OLIW01 (sample SAMEA2452114, study PRJEB22498) | human gut metagenome | reverse complement strand
TAAGACACATTATAAAGAGCTAATTGAAAAATATTTCGAAGAAACGATCACGGATGTCGAGATAAAAGAACTGTCAGACTGGATAAAGAATGACCGTCAGTTGCATGACTGGTGGGAACAAGAGTTTGAGAGATCGGATTCCTCCATGAACCCAGTGTTGCGTGATAAACTTTTTGCCCGGATCAAAGAAGAGACTTTGGGCAAGGAAGTGCGCCCCCTCCGTATCATCCCTTGGAAATGGGTTGCTGCTATTTTATTACCTGTCTGTGTCGCTTTCTTCACTTACTATCTTTTAGATTCTTCTCCAACGGCAGAAACACCCTTTATTGTGAAAGCGGGCAAGGGAGATAAAGCAACCATCGAATTGCCGGACGGAACAAATGTTGTTCTCAATTCAGCTTCCCAATTAAGTTACCTGAATAACTTCGGAGAAAATGTGCGTCGTGTGCAACTAAATGGTGAAGCCTATTTTAAAGTAGCCCATGATGAGAAACACGCCTTCATTGTGCAAATCGGTGATTTGGAAGTGAAAGTGCTCGGTACTTCTTTTAATGTATCTGCCTATGAAGATGCCAAAGACGTGACAGTCGTTCTTTTGGAAGGAAAAGTAGGGGTCTATGCGCAGAAAATATCGCATATCATGAAGCCCGGCGACAAAATAGAATATAATAAAGCCACTCATAAGATAACAGCCACTCAAGTGCATCCGAATGATTATATTGAATGGACGAAAGGAAATATGTACTTTGAGAAAGAATCTTTGGAAAATATAATGAAAACCCTTTCACGCATCTATGACGTAGAGATTCGTTTCGACTCCAATAAACTACCTAATGAATATTTCACCGGAACCATTCCGGGAGGCGGCATACAGAATGCGCTGAATATTCTGATGCTTACTTCACCTTTCTATTATGAAATGGACGGTTCGGTGATTGTTTTGAAGGAGAAATAAATGGAACTTTCATAGAGTATCTTTGTTTATTCATCGAATAACGTCTATATTTGTGGTACACTAATTTGAAGATGCAATGAATACATTAGAGCGTAAATTGCCGATAGGGATACAGACATTTGAAGATATACGCCGAGGAAATTATCTTTATGTGGACAAGACGTCTATTTTATGGCAAATAATAAATACGGGAAAGCCTTATTTTCTTAGTCGTCCCCGTCGTTTTGGCAAAAGTCTGCTTATTTCTACTCTTGAAGCCTATTTTCAGGGTCGTAAAGACCTTTTTGAGGGTTTGGCAATTGAAAAGTTAGAGAAGAAATGGGAGCAATATCCGGTTTTGCATCTTGACTTGAATGCGAAGAAATATGAGACGGCGGCAGATTTGGTTGCCATGCTAAACCAATATTTGGAAAAATGGGAAGCCGTCTATGGCGATGAGAAAAAAGACCGCAGTCCTGAAGAACGTTTTAGCTATGTCATTGAGCAAGCCTGCTTGAAAACAGGAAAAGGAGTTGTGGTATTGGTAGATGAGTATGATAAACCCTTGCTGCAAGCCCTTTTAGACGAGAACCTGCTGGATGAATACCGTCGTATCCTGAAAGCCTTTTACGGTGTACTGAAAAGTTCCGACCGCTATCTTCGGTTCATCTTCCTGACAGGAGTCACAAAATTTGCCCAAGTAAGTGTGTTCAGTGATTTGAATCAGCTGAATGATATAAGTATGAAGATTCCATACGCCAATATCTGCGGTATTACTAAAAAGGAATTAGTATCCACATTTACTCCCGAGTTGGAGCGCTTGGCAGAAGTACAGGAGATGTCTTTTGACGATACTGTCGATAAAATGACAGCGATGTACGATGGATATCACTTTACATATAGCGAAGATGGATTGTTTAATCCCTTCAGTGTGCTCAATGTTTTTGATGGATTAATGTTTGATAATTACTGGTTCCAGACCGGTACCCCTACCTATCTTGTAGACTTGTTGAAACAAAGTGATTATGACTTACGTTTACTCATAGACGGTTTGGAAGTCGGTAGTTCCGGCTTTGCCGAATATCGGGCCGAAGCAAAGAATCCTCTTCCGATGATTTACCAAAGCGGCTATTTGACGATTAAAAATTTCGATAAATCATTGAACCTATATACATTAGGCTTCCCGAATGACGAGGTGAAATATGGTTTCCTTAAATTCCTGATACCCTATTATACCCCCATCTCTTCTGATGAAACGGACTTTAACGCCGTTAAGTTTGTCCGTGAACTTCAGTCGGGCGACGTTCATTCTTTTATGGAACGTATGAAATCATTCTTTGCCGACATTCCCTACGAATTGAATACAAAGACTGAACGTCATTATCAGGTTATTTTCTATCTTGTCTTTAAGTTGATGGGACAATATGTAGATGCGGAAGTCCGCAGTGCAAAAGGGCGTGCCGATGCCGTGGTGGAAACAAAAGACCGTATTTATGTTTTTGAGTTTAAGCTGGAAGGAACAGTAGACGAAGCTCTGAAACAAATAGATGAAAAAGGATATCTGTTACCTTATCAAACAGACGGGCGTGAGCTGGTTAAAGTCGGTGTCTCCTTTAATGCTGAAGAACGTAATATTGGTGAATACAAAGTAGTATAATTACTTATTGAGTAAAATATAGAATAGAGCCATTCCGGAGCCCGCTTCTTTGGAATGGCTTTTTTGTTCTCTGAATTGAATAAGTTAACGAGAGTTAAAGTCTGATAGACGATTGGACGAGCGAGTATGACAGTCTGTATACCTATCAAACAACTTAAAAGTTTTGATATATGAAAAACAGAACAACCTTTGAGAAATTCCCTCGAACAAATGCAGGGAGAAGTAAGAACTGGAAAACACTGCGGGCTCTTTGTCTGCTATTGTTTTTAAGCGTCTCTTTTACCGCTTATTCTCAAATAACGGTGAATGTAAAAGACATCTCTTTAAGAGCCTCTTTAAAGAAAATCGAGCAAGTAAGTAATTACAAATTCTTCTACAATGAGAATCTTCCTGAATTAAATCAGAAAGTATCGTTGAATGTACAGAATGCAACGATTCAGCAGGTCATGAAGCAACTTCTAGGCAAAATGGAACTCACTTACAAACAGGAGCAAGAAAATATCATCGTTTTGATTCGTAAAGAACAAGAGAAGAAGCGGAATATAAATGTTTCCGGAACGGTAGTAGATGAGAAAGGTGAACCTGTTATCGGTGCGAGTGTTACGGTGGTTGGAACGGCGTTAGGTACTATAACCAATTTGGAAGGGAAGTATTCTCTAACTGATGTTCAGGAAGATTCAAAGGTTGCTATTTCATTTGTTGGCTATGGCGCATTGACATTTTCGGCGAAGGACAAGCAGTTGGCAAGAGTTGTATTAAAAGAAGATTCTGAATTGTTGGATGAGGTGGTTGTAATTGGTTATGGAACGGAAAGGAAATCTGATTTATCAACCGCTGTCAGCCAAGTTAAGTCTAAAGATTTTGAAAGCATATCTTATAGTGATCCCGGACAGGCTATTGCGGGAAGAATGCCAGGAATTTATGTCAAACAAGCAAGTGGAGCACCGGGTGGCAATCCACAGATTTCTATCAGAGGTACTGGAACCATTAGTTCCGGAAGTTCACCTTTGGTTGTTGTAGATGGTTTACCGGTGACGGATGATGTGGGACTGAATTCAATCAATCCTAATGATATAGAGAGCATTAACGTTCTGAAAGATGTAGCTTCTGCAGCAATTTATGGTTCCAGAGCTGCAAATGGTGTAATTCTTATTACTACAAAGAAGGGGAAAGCTGGTAAGGCACAATACACATTTAACACATATTATGGTGTTCAACAAGTTGAGAAAAAATATGATCTTGTAGATGCATATCAGCAGGCCGAATTGATGGCTGAAGCTTTTCAATATAAGAATCAAGAAATTCCCAATTTTATAAAGCCATATTTAGAGCATCAACAGGGATTGGTAAATACCAATTGGCAAGATCATATATTTAGAGATGCACCTACAAATTATTATGAGTTATCGGTTTCAGGCGCAAATGAACAAACCGTTTATTTTGTTTCAGGCAGTTACTACAAACAAAAAGGAATAGTAATCGGTTCTGACTACGAAAGAATTTCGGGCAGAGTAAATTTGACATCAAAACTATCAAACAAATTTGAATTTGGAATTAATTTAAATCCCAATTATTCTATGCAAGATAAGATAACGGAAGGCTGGGAAGAGTCTCCTTTATCAATGGGGATTTACAATTCCTATCCATTCTTCCCGGTATATGAACCCGATGGATCTTATGCAATAAGCAAACAGATCCATGCGGTTCAAAATTATGGAGGTATGGCAGAAGTGGAGAACAATGTTGCAACTGCCAACTTAACGACCAATCAAGTTGAAAACTTTAAGATTCTAGGTGGTGCATACTTGTCTTATACGCCACTTAAAGGTCTTACGTTCAAAACTTATGTTGGAGGATATTTTATATCCAACAGAGCCGAGTATTATAGACCATCTACGATTGGCGCTTATAGGCAAGCCGCTCCGACTGTAGCAAAAGCTGCGTCTTCTACCTATGAAACCTTCAACTGGATGTCTGAAAATACAATAACCTTCAACAAGAGTTGGGGAAAACATGATTTTGAAATACTGGGTGGTATGTCATTCCAAAAAGAAACGACAAATAATAACTCTATTGATGCGGAAAACTTTCCTAATGATGATATCCCCACATTGAATGCGGCTCTTACTATAAACACCGCTTCTGCAACCCGTTATCAATGGGCGTTACTCTCATATTTTGGAAGACTGAAGTATGACTATAAGAAGAAATACTTTTTTACGGCAGCTTTACGTATGGATGGCTCATCGAGATTTGGACGCAATAACAGATTTGGACTATTTCCATCACTTTCTGCCGCATGGAGAATATCAGAAGAGAACTTTTTTCCGAAAAATGATATTATTAGTGAATTAAAACCACGTATAAGTTGGGGTATTTCAGGAAATGATGAGATTGGTAATTACTCCAGTTTGTCTCTGATGAGTAGCGCTAAATATAACTTCAATGGCAATCTGGTAGCCGGAATGAGACCAAACACATCTCCCAATGCCAACTTATCCTGGGAAAAAAATAATACTGTTAATGTCGGACTTGATGTTGGCTTATTTAGGAATGCGCTGAATTTAAACTTTGAATATTATGTATCGAAAACAAGCGATATGCTACTTGAAGTGCCGGTACCTGCATATTCCGGTTATTCTACCTCTTTACAGAATGTAGGTAGTGTTCGGAATAAAGGTTTTGAATTTGCAGCTTCATTCAAGAACCATATCAAAGATTTTAATTATCAGATCTCTGCCAATTTCTCGACCAATAAGAATACAGTATTGTCATTGGGGGCAAATCAAAATGAAATAATTACGGCACGAAATATCACAAAAGTAGGTCATCCCATCGGAGCATTGTATGGTTATCGGATCATCGGTATATTTGAAAACGAAGAGCAACTGAAATCTTTACCTAATTATCGGGACTCACAAAAAGTGGGTGACTATATTTTCAAAAACATTGATGACAGCGATAATACCATAACGGAAAAAGATCGGGAAATCATCGGTAATCCTCACCCCGAATTTACTTATGGTGGAAACATTCAATTGTTTTATAAGAATTTTGATTTAGGTATAACGATACAGGGAGTTTACGGTGTTGATGTTATAAACAGAGACCTTCCTACTACCATTTTAAGTAGTGAAATTTGGTCTGTTATGTCCAAGGAATATTATAACAACAGATGGATAAGTCCTGATAAGCCCGGAAAATACGCAAAAGCCGGGTCAAACTCGAATACTTTAAGCAGAGAGTCTGACTTAATGATGCAAGACGGAAGTTTCTTTAGAATAAGGGATATTTCCTTGGGATATACATTGGATAAGAAGTGGTTAACGTGAACCTTTTTGACTAATGTAAGAGTCTACGTCTCGGTTAAAAACCCGCTTCTTGTTTCCAAATACATGGGGCTGAATCCCGAAAGTGAAGGCTCGTCAAATCCACTTAACGCTGGTGTGACCTTAGGACAATATCCTGCAGAAAAGAATTTTGTCGTAGGTGCTTCCATTAGTTTTTAACAACCTTAAAAATTGCATTATGAAAAAAATATTATTTATTCTCATTAGTGGTATTTTTACTATAACTTCTTGTACGAATATGTTGGATTTATATCCTATTTCCAGTTCGACTAAAGAAAATAGTTATACTAAGCCCGAAGATTTCACACAGCTATTAAATTCGGTTTATGCTTTTCTGCAATCAAACGGCCAATATGGACAAAATTTCCATTTCCTGATGGAAGTTCCTTCTGATAATTCGAAAGAAACGTCTGCCACAGTGCGTGGAGGTGTGTATTATCAATTTGAGATACTTCAGGTAGCAACAGACAATAGCATCATAGAAGCTTCATGGACTGACTGTTATAAAGCAATTCAATCTTGTAATATTTTACTTGAGCGGATAGACAATATAGCTATGGATGAACCCCTAAAAACAATTACTATAGGAGAAACCTACTTTTTAAGAGCACTTAATTATTTTAATCTTGTCAGACTGTTTGGTGATGTTCCGTTGATTCTTACCGAAACTAAAGACCCCGCAGATTTATTAAGTGTCGGTCGTGAAAATAAGTCTAAAGTATATGAACAGGTAATTATCGATTTGAAAGAAGCGATCAAAAGATTGCCTGCTATTCAGGAAGAGAAAGGAAGGGCTACTATAGGGGCGGCATATACGCTTTTGGGAAAAGTATATCTTACATTGAAGCAGTATCAGGAAGCTGTGGAAGCACTGCACAACGTAAAAGGATATGCTTTGGTGAAAAATTATTCACAAATATTCGGTCCGGATAATGAATACAATGAAGAATCCATTTTTGAAGTTAACTTTACCTCAAACTTAGAAAACGAGGGAAGTGCTTTGGCTAATCTGTTTGCACCTACAGGCGAAGGTCCGACATTGGGTATTGTGGGAGCTGTATACAACCAGAATATACCGACACAAGAATTGTACGATTTATATTCTTCAGATGACAAGCGCAAGAATGTAACAATCGGAGTCAGCAACAATAAATTATATGCAAAAAAATATGTAGGTCCTACCGTTAAGGATCAGGATTCTGATATAAATGTAATAGTTTTAAGATATGCGGATGTAGTTCTTATGCTGGCAGAAGCTTTAAATGAAATAGGATATACGGGTGACGATTCAGGTGAGGCCTTTACGCTTCTGAACAGTATACGTTCGCGCGCAGGAGTATCTACTTATGATTCAGACGATTTGCCGGATCAAACAAGTTTCAGAAAAGCCATTGCGGATGAAAGAAGATTGGAACTCGCTTTTGAAAACCATAGGTGGTTCGATTTGATTCGTACAGGTACTGCTGTCGAAACAATGAATAATAGCAGCCAGGAGAGCAGTAAGTTCACGGTGAAAGATTATCAATTAGTATATCCTATACCGCAACGCGAGATTAATGCAAATCCTGTCGTTATTAAACAAAATCCGGAATATTAATATAAAAAATAAAAATAGAGTCATGAAAGATATTTTAAACTTCATCATTATTTTATCGATGTCCTTATTGTTAGCCTCATGTGGAGATGATAAAGACGGGATAAATCAACCAGATCCGATAACAGGGTTGACAACGGAGGTATTTGAAGAAAGTATTTCTTTATCATGGGATGTACCAAACGGGGAAGTAAAGAAGTATGTCATTGTATATAATCCCGGAGACGGACTGATTGATATCGTTGATCCTGCTATAACTAAATATTCAATTGAAAAGTTGAAACCGGGCACGGACTACGAGATTGATTTGTATTGGGTGAATAATGCAAATGTACGTTCTCTTGCAAGTACGGTTAATGTAACGATTCCACAGAAAGAAGGAGTGATAGAACATATTTATGTAGGCGATTTGCTGCTGCCAAATCAAAAGGCAATCGATAATTTACAGTTGAAATACACTTCTGTGACCGGTAAATTACGAATTGGAAATGGGACATCAGGCAGTGATATTACAGATGTATCTATGCTTGCAAACATTACCGAGGTGGGTACAAACCTTGAGGTAGATGGTAATAGTCTTCTGGGAAATCTTGATTTTCTAAAAAATCTAAAGAAGATTGGCGGTAATTTTTGGTTGAGAAATAATCCAATGTTGACTTCAATAACCGGTCTGAAAAATTTAAGTGAAATAAAGACGAATCTTTATATTATGGGAAATCCCAGCCTTACAAACTTGAATGGATTAGAAGGGCTTACGGCAGTGAAACTAATTAATATAGGGATAAGAAGTGGAAACAAATCAGACAAAGGTAATGAAAAATTAACTGACCTTTCCGCATTAAAACCAATATTAACCAGTCTGCCTACAGTAAGTTATCATTGTGAAGGTAATGCCTACAATCCATCAGTAGATGATATCTTAAATGATAGAGGGTCTGATTCTAAATAATTAATAGCTATGAAATATCTGAATATTTTGCTTATAATATTGCCTTTTATATTCTCATGCAGTAGTGATACTCCGGAGAATGATAAGGAAAAAATCCCCCCTATAATAGATACTTCTATTCGTGTCGGAACTTTTAACGTGGATGTAGGGCAAACGGCGACAGCGGAAGAAATAGCATTGAGTCTAAAGTCTTTTTATTTAGATATTCTTTCATTGGAAGAATGTCCCATTTTGATTGATAAGAATTCCGGAGTTGAAGAGTTTTATTCAATAATAGGTAAAGCTTTGGGAATGGAATATTTTTATATCGGTGATATATCCTCCGGAAATCATTGGATTGAATGGGGAAAGGATAAAACTGGAAAATATGCAGGAAAATACAAAGTAATATTGAGTAAAACTCCTATATTGCAGTCAAAAGAATTTGCTTTGGAGGGAAAAGGTTGGACACATTCATCGACTATTCGGATTGAAACCAAGATTAAAAATAAGGAACTAACCTTTTATAGTCTGCATATTCCGGGTAGCGCAGGAGTAGTTGAAGGTTCTGTCATGAAGAATTTAGTAGATGTTGTTTTGATGAAAGATACTAGTAAAAGAATCATAGTCATGGGCGACTTCAATGATTTGCCGGAAACTAATGCCATGCAATACATCTTTAATTCAGGCTTTAAGAGTGTATGGGATGATGTGGAAGATGCTGAACAATATATTGATAAATACAAATATGGGCAGATTGATAATATATTAATCAATAAGAATTCTGGTATGAAAGCGGAAATCGCATATAGCATTTTTAAAAAAGACATTAGTCTTTCAGATCATCCATTTCTATGGAGTAAAATAATTATTGGAGAATAAAGTACAGTAGTAATTTATAAACAGATTGATAGAACGATGGATATAAAGAAAATAGTTAATTTCATATTTTTACTCGTTTTTAGTTGTATAATCAAGGCTCAAATGACAATACCGCCTTTCCCTAAATGGGAGAAAGGATACCTTGATATTCATCACATCAATACCGGGCGGGGGAATTGCGCTTTTCTGATTTTTCCTGACGGAACGACCATGATGATTGATGCCGGTGATTTTGATGGCAAGGAATATGCCGCTAAGTATGCACCGATGCATGCAGCTCCGATATTTCCGGATAGTAGTTATACGCCCGGTTCGTCTATCATTAATTATGTGACAAATCTATTGGGAAAGGATGTAGTGATTGACTATTTTCTTCTGACCCATTTTCATTCCGATCATTATGGTGATGTTCAGAAGGCCACTGGAACTTCCAAAAACGGATATCGTATTACGGGGCTGACGGAAGTCGGAGATGTGATTCCTATCAAAATGTATGTTGATAGGGATTATCCTGACTACCAATTCCCCGTGGATTTACGATCAAAGAATGATGGAGTAGATTTGCCTACTTTCTTGAACCTATTGGAGTTCCTCAACTATCAGGAAAAACACAACGGATTGAAAGTCGAAAAGTTCGACATAGGCTCTAATACGCAATTTGTATTAAAGAAAGAACCGAAATCTTATCCGGGGTTTGAAGTCAGGAATATAAAATCGAATAATCGGTTGTGGACAGGGGAAGGTAAAAAAACGACTATTCTGTTTACCAAGGAAGAATTGATGGCAAAAAATGGCAAGTATAGTGAAAACCAAATGTCGACGGCTATTGTGGTGAAATATGGCGCATTCAAGTATTATGCGGGAGGGGATAATTCTGGTTTGGTAGACCAAGACCATGCGGAATGGTATGATATAGAAACTCCTATGGCACCCATAATAGGAAAGGTGTCGGCAGTGTCGCTCAATCATCATAGCAATCGGGATGCCACTAACCGGAACTTTCTCGAAGTGCTCGATCCTAAAGTAGTAGTGGCTCAATCATGGAGTACCGATCATCCGGGAGCGGAAGTGGGGCAACGGTTGTTATCAAAGAATATCGGAACGCAGCCTAGGGATGTTTTTATGACTTACTATGATGATGAAACGGGGGTAGCTATTGGTCCTTGGTTTGCCCGTAGCTTGAAAGCAAAACAGGGGCACATTGTGATAAGAGTATATCCAGACGGGGAATATGAAGTATATGTGCTGGATGCCCGGAAAACAGACTTGGTTATATCGAACAGGTTTGGTCCTTACTCTAGTGAATAATTCTGTGGTATCTTAAACTTATTAAAAAAAGAAAGTATGAAACGTTTTATTTTGTTGACAATCCTTTGTTGCCTTGTGCTTAGTATAAGTGCACAGATAGCAAGAGATGAAATATTTGAAGACATACATCGCTCGGCAGCCAACCATTATGCCTATCCTGATCCCCATTTCACAATGACTGCCCCACCCAAGGGGTATAAACCGTTCTACCTAAGCCATTATGCTCGTCACGGTTCCCGTTATAGAGTGAATCCTGATGATTATACGAAGCCGTTGGCAATTCTTCGCGAAGCAGAGAAAGACGGAGTACTTACAGATTTAGGCAAGAAGGCCCTCTGGCTTGTAGACAGCCTTGCGCGCGGAGCAGAAAATAGATATGGTGATTTGACTCCATTAGGTGCCCGTCAACACAGGGGAATTGCCCGAAGAATGTACAATAACTTTCCTGAAGTGTTTCAGGGAGCGGCAGAGGTGGATGCACGTTCTACAACCGTTATCCGCTGTATACTCTCTATGACGGCTGAGTGCTTGCAATTGCAATCTCTGAATCCGGAGTTGAGAATCAAGGATGAGGCTACTTCTTATGATATGTATTATATGAATTATGGAAATGAATACTTCAAAAAGAAGCGTCAGGAAGATGAAGTGATTGCTGTAAAGGCAGCTTTTCGGAAAGAGCATCTCCATCCCGAACGTTTGATGAAGTCTCTTTTTAATAACGATAATTATGTAAAGTGGAAAGTGGATGCTGGCAAGTTGATGAGTTATTTGTTTGAACTGGCAGCCATTACGCAAAGTCACGACACGGACCTTGATCTTTATTCTCTTTTTACCAAAGAAGAGTGTTATGATTTATGGCTAATCAGCAATCTGAATTGGTATATTGACTACGGGCCGTCTCCGCTCACTCAAGGTAAGATGCCTTATGTGGAAGCAAACCTGCTTGAGAATATACTGAATACTGCAGATACTTGCGTCGTGAAAAAAGAGAATAGTGCTACCCTGCGCTTCGGGCACGAGACTTGTCTACTTCCTTTGGCTTGTTTATTGGAATTAGGTGATTGTGCATATCAGACTACTGATATAAATAAATTGTCAGATATATGGCGTAACTATCGTATCTTTCCAAAAGCTTGTAATATTCAGTTCGTTTTTTACCGTAAGAAAGGAAATGATAATATCTTGGTGAAAATTTTACTCAATGAACAAGAAATGAAACTTCCGCTTGCAAGTGAGCTAGTACCCTATTATCATTGGGAAGAGGTGGAAAGATATTATAGGAATAAATTGGCTACTTTTGTCCATTGAAAGAAACAGTAATATACAAAAACTGGTCTTAAAAATGTTAGTCACCATTCCGGGAAGTAAGTAATGATTGCTTATCTTTCCGGAATGGCTTTTTTATAATCAATTAAATGAAAAGTTTTATGGAAAATTCATGTAATGATGAATTGTTTTGTTCATTGAAAAATGAACTTCGTGAAGTAACCGCACAAATCAATGTGCATAGTGAAAAATTAATGGA
>OLIW01002793.1_pt1 | contig 12183 bp, 7 predicted proteins | sample 1601321 | NCBI WGS metagenome assembly OLIW01 (sample SAMEA2452114, study PRJEB22498) | human gut metagenome | reverse complement strand
TATGTTCACGAAAGAATCTTGTCATAACAGAGTTCGACTGGAAATTCGTGCGTGATGCCACTTCTTTTATTTCAAGGTCAGAATCCCGTAGAAGAGCCTTTATCTCAAGAATGGAATATTCTATAATCCAGTCTTTTGCCGAACGGCCGCTCATATCCGTAATTACCATTGTAAGGTGTTTAGCGGACACGCACATCTTTTGTGCATAAAACGCAACATCCCGGCTTACGGTATGAAATTCGATCACCAAACAAAAGAAGTCGAATAAAAGTTTTTCCTTACGGGTATATTTTACTAATTCGGCAGCTTTCGGATTTCTTTTATAAGCCACATAGATATCCCAATAGAAAACACGTAATAGTTGCATAATAGACTCCCGTCTGAATAAGTTCCGAGGCAAGTTGATACGATAAATCAGTATATGACAAAAGTGAATGAAGCGTTGACATTCTTCATTGCATAGCGGAGTGCTGAAATTTTTCCGCATATAAAAGAAAAAATCAAGAGTAGGTATACATACTCCGCTTATCGTATCCATAAACAAGTTTTTGGATACTTTGAGAAAAGTCATTGAAAAGTCATCGCTAATCTCTGTGACAGCAGCCAACTGGAAAGGAAAAATAACAACCAGATCATTGGAAACAATCCGTCGTTTATTACCAAAAACATTGAAAAGCGCACTGCCTCCCGTACATATCCCGTTTATCCCTTCTCCAAGATACGCAGGAGTTTCATTAAGCGGTAAATCGTCTATTTTAGTATAGACATTAAACTCTTCTGTTTCTGATATATTATCAAATACTTTATTTTGCCTATATGGCTTATTATCTTTCATTGACTGCAATTTATGCTATTATGCTGTTTGTCTTTATTTCTTGCTTCTATATATACATATGTTAATCGTGACATTTTGATTAAGTAAATTGTACAATCAAAGATATGGGAAAGATATATAAGAAACTTTCTTTATCTTTCATCAGAATCATCAGTGCCAGAAAATATTCACCTTCATCAATATCAGGAATGGTTGTATACACTTTATCGTCCGAATATTTATGAATATCACCACATTCTATCAACATTCTGTCATTTACTGAAGACACAAGGTATAGATTGGCGCTATCCCATGTTAACATATCCAAGTGATGTCCAGTGATGACAATGGGGGCTTGTGGTGTAATCCTCCCATTACATTTTTTACTTGAAGGATCATATACTTTTTCAATGGCAGGGAATGGTGCTCCTTCAATCATTAATATTTCGGCTTTTATCGTTTTCATTTTGTATGATAATAAGTGTGTATATAAACTGATGATGATTTTGTTCGTAACTCATTTTAATGGAATATCCCGGATACAGCGGAGATAATAAGACTTCTTCTGTTTATCGTAATAGCCTGTATTTAGCCCATATCCTGTTATTTGATTATCAGGATAGAATCGCATTGACCATACATCTTTTGAATCTCCTCCTTTCTCTGTTGCAGACCAATAATAAGTGGCCCCTATTGTGGAAAGAGCGAATGGCTGAAAACCGGTTGTTGCCTTAGTCTCCTCCATTTTTTTATAAAAAAGTAAAATCAATGCACACTCCCCACGCGTAGGTACCCGCCAGGTTCCCGGTTCATCCAGCCCCTCTTTCCCACGATATGCGGCACATCCCTTGGCAACTGCAAAACTAGGAGTCGAATAAATATTGGTATTGGCAGCAGTAAGATATCCGTTTGCCGTAGCCCAATCCATTGTTTGTGCACCTGCCTCTCCTTCGCTATTTACAATATCAGGCGAAACGATAAAATAACCGGATACCTTCCAGTCACATCCTCCTTCTGTTTGCCTCTCTGTATGCCGTGTCGTTCGGTATACATAGACATCATTGCCGCTTTCATCTTTTTCAGCTTCGGTCAGACTACCCGAAATGTATTTATACAACTGAATATAGCTACGAAAGTTGGTGTTTTTGCTCCGGTCCTCCATCTTGTATTTCACCATTCCTTCATAATTGATTGCCGCATATTTATTCCCTTTTGAATCCGCATATATCTCTGTCGATTGAGAATATACTTTTAGTGGAATAAAAAATAATATATAAAATTTTATGACTGTTAATCTAAATATATTCATACTTCTTTTCAATTTATATTGTTAAATTCTTATGTTCAATATGGAACATAAGAAGGAAGAGACACATTCCTGACACATCTATCTGATCCGGTAGTTCTGTCTGAATTCCCAAACTTACCATCGGAAGCACTTATGAAATAATAATAATTATAGGGTGGTAGTGATATATACTCTGTTGTCGAGCCTCCACCTCCAAGTCCCGGTAGAGCAGCTACACAAAGCCCTAATAACTGGTTTGACGCAGGAAGATACCATTTGAATTCTTTTTCATCAATTATCCCGTTCCCGTTTTCGTCTCTGTTTCTGTCATAACACGCCCTTGCGCTAAAAGTACTGGCAGGGTATTGATATTGATATAATAACACATGTTCGGACGCATCTTTCTGTGGAATCGGGACATAGGCGTCAACCCAATTTTGATTGTAAGTATTTTCCGCTAAATGCCGGGTTGCCGTTTTACCATTATCCATATTGTCTGTTGCATAGGATAGTTCTGCCGTTTTGATATTCGCATAGCCAGTTCTCGTCGTTCCCGGCTTTACATCTGCCAATAAACTAGATGTAGTTCGTAAAGACATTCTAGTGTATACTAACCCCATAGTGTAGTTTCCATCCCCGTCTTTCTCTCCTCCTAAACGTCCAAGGTAAATTGCCGCCCGCTGGTCTAAACGGAATGTATGTGAAGTTTGTAGTGCTTCTCCCGCATCGCCATTAGTTGTAGTAGTTATTTTAATATATAGGGATCGTTTTCCTCCCGTAGCATCTGCACCGGGATCAAGCAAGTTCCCCTTCCCGTCATCAATATATTCATCATTATATAGATAAAACTTCAATTGAGTAGGAAGTATGGTGCTGGCCTTGATATATGTATCCAGAGGTTCTTTAGTATTATTATACGCATCTGTGTAATTGGAAGAAGAAGACAGGCGGAGCCAACTCTGTGTGGGATGTTGGGTACAGCTTTCATCAGTATATACACCCACTTCCACCATCCGTCCTTGAGTCTGGATAACTATCGGCCGGACCTCATAAGCTGCATCCAGATCATATTTTTCACTAGAAGCATTGTATTTAGTATCGAATTTGCCTCCAATGACGCTTACGTTCTTACTGGCGTGAAACTCCACATACTGGCTAGCAGAGTATGTCCTGATTCGTTCGTCGTTTTTCGCCGAATTTATGTCTGTATTAATAGTTGTGCGCAAATTATAAAAATGGTTGGGTTCTACATCGAAGTTATTAGTATTATTATTTCCAATATACATTTGGTAAATCGCATATTTGCCTGTTGCCGATGTTGAGGTAGAATATGCCCATGCCTCTATCTGCATACCCAGTACCGGTGCACTACCCGATGATACCCCATTGACCACTTTGTAGTAGCGTTGGTTTTCACTTGCTATGCTTGCTACCGTCCCTTGACAATTCTGCGCAATATACCACGTTACCGAATAGAAGCCATTGGGATCGGGGTCACCAAATTTATCTATCTCAAGCGTGACATAAGTATCCGTATCGGTATTCTTTTCGGGATTGGTAAGCCGCACTGTACTATTGACATTCAGCAATTTCAGACCCTGCAATTTGTAATTTTCCACTTCGAGTTTATAGCGGAATGTAATACGTGCCATTAGCTTCCTGATTTCAATGCCTCCCACAAAGCCGGCAGGTTTGTTATATTCTACCAAACCACGGTTACCTCCGTCGATGTTTACAACAGTAACACCAGACACTTCCCCGGCAAAAGGCACTTCATCTTCAGCGGTAATAAGTGACTCCGTATGTCCTTCTACATTAGTCAGATATTCAAAGCCCCAATTTTTAAGGTCATTAAGAGTTTTCACTCCACTCATGTCATAATCAAATTTAGGTCCCAGTACCAACAGAAATAAAGTCTGCTTCTCTGCTACTACAAGGGGGACATCTATTGTCACCATATCATTAATAGCCGTTGCCGTATCGCTCAACTTATGGGGATTTCCATTAATGGAACCATTCTCATTGAACTGGAAAAGCCAGAGATTGTGCAACTTTGTTGTGCCATCGGATACTCTGGTCGCTGCCGTACGTTGTTCTTGCTCCAATACGACCGTGAAGGATGAATCAGAGTTATTTTCATTTTTAAAGAACGGCTTTACAGTAGGATATCTACCTGTTGGTGTTGTTTCTTCAATAGGCGGAAGACTGACATTCAAACTGACCATAACCACTTTTCCCGTAGCATTTCCCGGACCGAACTCATTCAGGTCGTCTTTTGTACAACCTGTAAATGCCAGTGAAAACAAAGCAATGCAAACTGTCCTGATACACTTTTTATAATTGGTTTTTATTCTCATATCATATCTGTTTATCATCATATTATTCATCCTTGTTCTTATTTGGTACCATTCTGATTAATAGACAGACTACTAAGAGTAATATCTGCTCCGGCATTTCTCATTAAAATGATATAAGCCGTGAGGCCGATGAGACTCGGACTTTCGTTTGCTGGGATTGTTATTGAGATAGGATAGCTATACGTATTCGATACAGTCTCCACTTTATCACTGATACTTATTTGTCCACCGTTGTAAACAACTTGTACATATAATTTTCCCGCAGGTATGGGGACGTCCGTAGGGCTAAGATTGATATTTAGATCATAAGTGCCTCCCTTTTGAGGTAAAACGCCCATAGTACTTAATTCAGAACTGGCACGTAATTGATACCCGGCTTGCGCAATTGTGAGTAGTGTACTCTTTGTCTGTCCGTCCAGTCCGGTACCTTCCACCCTTACCCTAAACGAACGGGATGAAGTACTTTCTTTACGTTTGACGTATACATGAATATTTTGGGTATTGCTACCGTGTGTCGTATGTACGGTATTGTCCCCAGGCTCAAATGAGAAATCTTCGGGAGTTGCCGTTCCCATATCCGATCCTGATGTCACAAGTGTAGCCGTCCAATAAGGAATATTCGAACTAATACCAAAATAAGAGTTTCCACTGGCTTCGGTCCCCTGATATGAGGGAGAAACAATAATTCCTACTCCTATCCGACTTTCCGGTATCTCGTTGCGGACGCAACGAACCATATATCCGTTTTGTCTGTCCTTACCGGATTGAAGGCTTGCAGTCACCATCGGAGTACCTGAAAAATCAAATATAGAGGCATTATTAGCCCAGTAGCATCCGGTAGTACCGTTTCCACACGACACACCGGATTCGTCTCTGTATCGGTTGTGAGGCAATAGCAGCCAGTGGTACGAAAAGTATCCGTATGAACTTGTTTCATTATTTGATGCCGCTATTATATGATTGTATTCTTCAGGGGTAGCCATGTGCCACTGCCCGTTGTCTATGATTCCCATATCTCTGATTTGAGTTTCGGAAAGACCGGCAAGTTTGCATGGATCTCCCAAGCCCTGTTTAACCTGTTCAGAGGTGTTATCTGTGGATATTTCACCGTCCGTCAGGTAAGGGACATCACTCCATCTTTTGATAATTAAGGGATTGTATAAACTGGGATACCAGAGTATATCGTTCAATGTTTCGGCATCGGCAGGTGGAGCGAAATTTGCGCCATCTTCAGTAGTCGGAGCACTGTGTACAGCTATCAGACTGCCGTATTTAAACAATACATCCTTGTATCCCGTTTCAGAATGATATGCTTTCAGTATCCCTGAATAAACACTAAAGTCATTCCATATATTCACATTTCTGGACGTATCGGCTACGGCGTCATAGTCTGCAGCCTTGTCACTTACAATAACCAGTCCGTCAATAGGTTTCCAGTTGATAGTGATGTCATGTTCCTCCATTGCCACTATTTCCGCATAAAGTCCCATTGCTCCCATGCCGGTAATGGTGGCGTATATCCGATAATGGTTGTTTCGTGTCAGGTTATGATTTTTAGGAGGCTCTTGACCGATATTCAGCAGATAGATGCAGTTCAGTACCTGTGTACTGCCGTTTTTAAGAACGCATTGTGCATCAATTTTAAGATAGGTTGCTTGTGAAGCATTTTGAGGTTCGGACAATATGTGTTCGGGAATATAAGTAATAGGAATCGTTATGAAATCTATGTTATCAGGAATGGTGTAGTTATTTCCATTTATCGTATACGTACCGTTATTATCGAGTTCACCTGTTCCTGATATAGTAAGATCATCCGACCATACATTTTCTGTATATGCCTGCCCCTCTCCTATAGTAGTGGCGACCGGCATACGACACACTTTTACATTCAGTTTGGTTACTTTAAAATCTTCATCCTCATTGGTGATATTTTTAATTGCCGTAAAGCTGATGCGGGACACCATGCGGTTTACCTCAATCGGCAGTTCCGTTGTCGTAACATTATTGATGGTAACTGTGGCATTTGTTCCGTCGCTACGAGACTCCACATAGGCACGTGACACATTTCCATACATAGGTGGCGGAGCAACAATACCTATAGCAGAGAATGTCACTTTTTCTATTTCATTTTCCAATGTAATGGCGGCGAGCTTTTCCGTAAGCTCCGGTGTTTCGTTACAGATGATGTAAATGTTGTTATATCCCCGTGCCGCTCTTATGGGAGCGATATATATGTTATCTACGTTTATGGAAGCATCAGAAACGTCGTTGTATACCAATTCGTTTTTGTCGTTAAACACAATTGCGCGTACGGATTTTATGACTTCATCATCGTCAGCAGTAGTATTGCGTGCTCCCATTTTAATACTCATTGGTATCTTTTCTCCTTCGTAAATACGTGCGCCTGTTGTTTCGTTCTCTTTTGTACAAGAGTAAGCAAACAAAGCAAATATTGTCAAAGGCAGGACATTTGCCGAAAATTTTATGTTGATAATTATATTCATCCTTAATTGTGCCATAATTCCGTTTCAAAGAAACGCCTTACATATCTGTTGGTTGGAACCAGTAGGTCCAGTTGTTAATAGTGATACTTAATGCTATATAACCGTTCTCTTCCTTATCTCCGATGCGGATGTTAATGTCCCACTGATATCTGCGGTCGAGATATTCTTGGTCTCCCATCGCTTCCGGTTTACTTTTCAGCAAGTAGTCAATAAGGTTTATGGTTGTTTTTCCTCCAATTTCTATTGCTTTTCCTGATGTTTGCTCCGTAATGGAAAAAGGCATAGCGACATCTTTGACGAATCTAAGCGTGTGGAGCCGGGTCTGAAGAGATAGTTTGTTGTCTTCCTCATCCGCACAAGGGTGGTAAATTATGTTCTTGTTTCCATCTCCAAAATTATTTTTATAGTCATAAATACTGTTTGCCGCTATCAATTGTATATTGTATTTTGAAAGATCGACCTGATTGCTGCCTCGTGTAATGCCTATCGTTATATCATTAGTATTACGTATCAGGCTGACAGTTTCTGTATTGCTTATGTTCTCCGGAGAAAACATTTGCAAGGGACCGCTATGCCATAATGCATCGAGATGATTGTTGCTCATGTTATTATCGGGCTCGTATTTTAAGGCTAGTTTGTCTATCGGATCACCTGTGGTCATTGATGATAGCCGGTAAAACTCATCTGTTTTTCCAGCCCATATAACAGCCGTACAGCCTTTCAGTCGATAGGGTATCAGCATACGATAGTCCGTATTTTTCAGCGGATTACCTTTTTCGATGAATGTCTGAAGATATTTCCCTTCTGCATCGAACACATAGACTTTTACTTCCTCCACCTGATCGGCAAACCAGTCTTCATTTACCATGTTATAGTCATACCTGAATTCAAGAAAAAGGTCACACTGGTCGAGATCGTCATGAAAGACGTCGCAACCGGTAATCCCTGCCGCCATAAAAGCGGCAAGGATTATTATGTATTTCTTTATGTGTCTCTTGATTTTCATCTATTAATGCAAATCAACACCTTGTGTCCAGTAAGTCCATGGATTGATAGTGATTTTTACAGAAATGTATGCGTCTGCTTCATCATCATCGGTACCCGGAGGTGTAGGATTAGTAGGATCAGGATCAGACGGGTCGGGAATCCACGGTGTTCCGGGACCGCTCACGCTCTGAAGTTCCAGGTGATACCAGTTGTTACGTACCACACCGTATCTACCTAAAGCCATTTTGGTTGTTACATTTTGGTCGTGACGAATCAGGACATCGTAATAGCATACAGATTCATGATAATAACGTACGGCACAGAAGCGTCCGATGATACCGGTTTTCGCAGTAAATTTGTCTGCGGTAAGCTCTGCAATCGCCTTATCTATGTCCGAAACACCCTCTGCCACGACACCCGCTTTTTTTAAGAATATAGGTAAGTCTGTTTTCAGTCCGCCACTAGCAGTGTTATTATATTCATCTTTAAGCTGGTCTAATGTATAATAGTTCCCTTTCCAAGAGAAATAACTGCTATTTTCGGTCAAACCATTGGGAGTATATGTAGCTTTTACCACTACCTTGGTGGTGAATCCTAATTGCTGTGCCTTAGCTTCCATTGTATTTTCAAGACAATACAGACTTGTTCCCTTACTCTGTGCAACAGCAGGCATCTCCTCACTTTCGCTATCTATATTTTTTAGATAATTGAAAGCTGCATCCATATTAGTTTCCATAGTACTATTATCACTAATATCAGGTTGTTCGCTCTTTAAATAGTTCTTATCCCGACGATAAACCGCTCCAGTCGTGGCATTATCGTAAGTGATAAGTTCACTATACAGTTTCACACTCTTATTGGTAACGCTTAATTCCCAACCGCCGAAAGCAAATTTAGCACCATCAGGTTTGGTAGTAAAAGACTCCTTAACCGCAAGCTCTACTTTTGCACTCAATCGATCTACACTAATTTCAGCAGGATTGTTTTTGGCATCTGTTTTTGCCTGATTTATGGCTTCATTGGTATATCCACTTGGCTTATGCACTGTTACATTCGTTAATGCTCCTTCTATCCCAGTACCTTTGCCAGCACTCGTCATCATGAATTGATTGGTGGTAGCGACATTGGCAATAACCGCCTCAATAGCAGTGTTAATTGCAGACCAAGGTTTACCTTTTACTGTTTCCGCAGCTAAATTCCATCCTTTATTCCCGTCGGTGTAAGGATTGATAACTACAAATACTTTTTTGGTCTTCTCCGGTACTAATTTTGCATCGCTAGCTACAGCTTCCGGGGTCCCTGTTCCACCGGATTCTCCTCCGCTATTCCCAACAGTAAGATCGTCAAAGTTAACCACATCAAGGCACACATCTTCCTCGTCAAATAATAAAACTCTGACTGTCCCTGCTTTACTTTCCCCTGAACTTCCCGGTTTTTCTACTACATTCTCTGCTCTTGTAGTGGATGTGTGACTTTGCAGGGAAAGCGACAGATACGCCTTTCCATTCAGTTCACCGCTCGGAATATTCCCTTCCCGAGCATCATCACTACTACAGCCGGCAAACATAAAAGTCACCAATGTAGATAATAGAAAACTTTTTGTTTTCATCTTTGTTAAATTTTAAAATGTTGTAAATAAAATGATAATTATAATAAATAAAAAATCAATAATCTAGTTTAGTCATTGATCGAATATCTTCTTCCTTTTTATTCAATTCCTCCAGATTGAAATATGCTTGTTCCAATCCGGATTCGGCAGCTTTGATTAGATGTAACTTTGCCTGTTTATAGTCGCTTTTCAACAGGTACAACACTCCTACGGCATTTTCATATTCCGGTGCAGAAATCTCTGCTTTCTTAAGATATTTTTCTGCTAATGCAATGTCTTCTCGCGAAAGTGCAGCCGAGGCAGCATTCAGGTTGGCAATCTTATCATCAGGAAAGAGACTGACAGCTTTTTCAAACAATTCTATAAACTCCGGCGATCCGTTTTTGTAAGTGAGAGCGACCAAATAAATTTCATTCAGGCTCAAATTTTGTGGCCGACTATGAATCAGCACTTTTGCCTGTTCTATATTAAAATTCTGAACATCGTACTCTATTTTACAGATCGCTTTACGCAGATGTGGGTAATACTCACGCAACATAAACCGATAAGGATTGCCCTGTTTATATAGCATCAACGATTTCTTGCGACTGGTATTCGTTCGGTAGTTTATTTCAACTGGTATGTGATCTATAATATGAAGAATTCCATCCTTTTCTGCCATGTCAGACCTTGCAACCATTTTACGTAGTCCTTCCCAGTTTTCGCCACCATATTCCACCTTGTATAATTCTTTAGAGAAAGGGAAACGAGGGAGAAGGTAATTAACAAGTGCCTTTGCACGTCCTTCGGAAAGCTGTTTGTTAAAAAGGACAGAACCCTCCGGTGAAGCATAACCAATGACTGATATTCCACGAATAGTAATAGTTGTATCATTTCTCACTTCGGCAAGCATAGAGGATATTTTTTCCAGTTCGACCGGGTTGTTCATGTAATCCGGCCTTATGATGGTCTTTGATACAACAAAATCCAGGAACGCTTCACATGACATCTCACGTTTTTTTACAGGTTCAACTTGTGGGCGGACATAACTGATATGCGGGACGATGTGATATGGAACAGGCGGTTGCTCCAAAGTGACGGTACCGAAAAGCGGAAACGTCGATAATAACTTGCCCGGTTTGCAACAGCCCATTACTTCCTTTTTTATATCCAAACGTGCATCTTTCATCCACGATTCGAATGGAATGACCAAGGAATATCGAATTTGTTTTTCTTCGGTTATTCCATATCCTTTCACAACATAGTACGGAGCTTCCGACTGGTAAAAATCACGTTCCTGTGTATTCATTAAAGCCAGTTTACGTTTCAGGTTTTGGAAATTACTATGCCCTTTGACAGAAATCTCCGGTAACTCCAGTTGGTGGTTTGCAGCAATCAATACCGGTATCAGTTCTATCGAATGATTGGAACTGACTTTTATTTTATCAAGGTCATAAAGCACTTGAATATGTAGGGAATCCCCCACTTGTTGCAATTCGATGGCTGTTGCTTGTATCGTTCCTTTATACCATTTGTCCGGCAGGTTTTCTCCATATAGTAATGGAGAAACGAGCAGTGACAGAGGCAACAGCCATAGGATAGATTTTAGATTTATCATGTTTTTGTTATTTTATAAGAAATATAAGTGAAACTGCTGCTTTAGTAGGTCCGAAATAGTTGCGATTTTCTGTTCCGGTCTTTTCACCACAAGTCTCGCATCGGAACTTGTCATAATGTAGTCTGACATACCCTATACCTATATTTGCTTCGAGACTCCAACGATTGCCTAAAAGAAAATGGTAGCCGTACGAAATGCCTCCGCCTATTCCCCATCCTTCATAGCGATAGGGACCGGAATCATCTCCAAATAGAAGCGGCAAATGATGACCGGCTATGTTGTACTGTCCGCCTAGTATATGTATTCCCCAAAAATGTCCGCTGAATCTTTCACACGTCCAATAACGATATTCTACCGAGCCAAGCCAATGCACCAGTTTCTTGTTTGAGGATGAATGAACGGATGTAAACCAGTTGAAGCCAGCACCCAGATCTACTGTACCTCGCGGTGAAATCCCGAATTCGGTTTCCAGATTAGGTGAACTGGCGTATGTACCGTAGAGTAGGTTTGTTTTTACCGCTATCTTTTGAGCCGCACATTGTGAAATGCTTCCCCAAAATATAAAAAAAAGAATTGCTATGTCATGTATCTTCATTAAAATGCGTATATTTATTGCTTATTCGCTTATGTTTATTTAAATATTATATGCTGCAAATTTACAAAAGAAATATATATTAAAATAAAACGTTCTGAAATTGCACACAGATTCCGAAATTTCACTCAAAATAGCCACATAATCATCTAAGAAGCGAGTTTTAACACTCTCAAAAAAGGTTTATCCGGTAAACATTGTTAAATTATTATCCATTCTATTCAATTAACTTTCATGACATACCGGTTGTTTATACACGCGTAAAATAAACGATGTATAAAAATGATTATTTATATTTACACGTATTGTTTAATGCTTCAATCATCCATCTTGAAATATCGGAATATTACAACTAGTTTTGTTCCCGGATTTTAAGGAGTCATCCGTTTCTTTAAAAGGAACAAGGCGTTCCTCGGTGAGAAACAGGTCGTTCCT
>OLIW01002789.1_pt1 | contig 12186 bp, 15 predicted proteins | sample 1601321 | NCBI WGS metagenome assembly OLIW01 (sample SAMEA2452114, study PRJEB22498) | human gut metagenome | reverse complement strand
AGCTTCGCCATTGACATATATATTCCTGTCTTTCCAGCTTTCGGTGCACTGAACATAGTCGCTTTCAGCAATTTCAACCTTTTCAATGGTGTTGTCGTCGGTGTTTACAGTAACTTCTACCTTTACGCCATAATTGGTGCTCCAAGCAGTATACTGATACTCACCTTCAAGCGTTGTGGTGTTGCCGCCGCAAGCTGCAAGACCAACTACACCAAGAGCTGCTACTGCGCCAACGGCAAGGCCGATGAGCGCCTTTTTCATCCTTTTCATAATAATCTCCTTTTTTGTCCGCGTTTTATACGCGTCTTTTATTTATATTTATTTTTGGGGTATAAGGTATTTAGTTGCACTCCGCACACCGAGGTGTGGCTACGGATTGAAACAGCTAACGATATTACTTTAAATTAATGTCTTTCCTAATCCGTGTGCCTTGTTGTATCGGTCACGGCTAGGCTCTGATCCATTTTTTTCAAAAGTCCATTTTGGCGTTTCTGTTTGCTTGTTTGACCAAATTAAATTAAATAGTTTTTTCATTTTTGATTCCTCTCTATATCATTCAAGTTAGTAATAGTAGTTGAAGAAATACTCAACTATATCATCTTTTGAAAGGTCTAATAGCTCAATAGCCTTAATGATTTCATCTTGATTCCACAATCTTTTTCCGTTAATTTTAAAAGATGTTGTGGTTTGAGTTTTTCCGATAGCTTTCGCAAAATTTTCTTGAGTTCCGTATTTTTCTTTAATACGTCCTTTTAATTTATCGTATTTAAACTCCATTCGTTTCTCCTTTTTTAACTTTATGGTTTTATTTTAAACCATATTTTTTATTTTGTCAACAATTTTATTCTATTTTTTTAAATTTTTTTATTTTTTATTGAAACTCAAACGTTATAATGCTTTCAGTCACTCATTTTTTCAAGAGCTATAATCTCTTTTTGTTTTGGTGTTTCACGAATTTCAAACGGTGTGAAATCGTCATAAGATAGACTTTCCAAGAATTTAATTGCCTTCTCAGCTTCAACGTGTTTGATGTTAGTGTACTTTGTCACGTTAAATTCTTTCTTCAAATGCGAGTACATCAAGCGAATAAACTGGCCTTTCTTTGAAGCAAACAGATTATCACTAGGATGTGATTTCTGATTATCGAAGTACATATCTGCGAACACGCCAGCTTTTTTGAAAACAATACTCTTGATTTTAGAAGCTTCACCGTCGTCAATATGGACCTTCTTATTGACTTCCTCTACAAGCAACTCAATGTCAGTTAGTTTTTGATTTGTCTTTTTAACATTTCTGTCCATTTCTTCTTTGATGCCGATGATTTCTTCCAAAAGCTGTTGGTTAACGGTGCTTTGAGCAACCAGATTCATAGCTTGTTTCTTCTGCATTTCTACTGTTTCAGCGAGTAGATTTTCTTTTTTCTTATATTTCTTCTTACTCATTTATGATTTCTCCTTCGATAATTGTTCTTCCGTCTTCTGGGATAATCTTGTTCATTTCGTCTAGCCAATTTTCAGTTAGTGTCAAGATATCTCTGAGTTTTTCAATCTGAGCGTCTTTTCCAATGCCTTGGATAAGGGTTTTAAATCTAAGCGGTGCCATTTCTTCGTCAAAGAAGTTTTCAAACTTAGTTACGAGCTTGCTTAGGTTAAAGATATTAGTAACGCTGTTTTCTAGCTTTTCTTTATCAGCTCGTAAGTGCTCAATAGACTCTTTCAAGGCTAATGCTTCTGATGTTTCTTTTTCGAGCATTTCATAAGCTGCTTCCTTAAGTCGCAAGCTCCTTTTGACTGAATCAAGCTCGTCTGCTAGGTCTTTATTCTTTCCTAGCAATTGCTTGTTAAGGTCTTGCGTTGCTTTGTAATCATGTGGAATGACTTCCTTCTCGATTACCTTTTCAACTGGTTTGACTGCTTTAGCACGCTCAAGCTCGCCTTTAACTGCTTCTAGTGCTTGGTCTTTGAGCTTTAGGCGACGCTCAAGCTCTTTATATTCTTTGTGAGTTTTGATGTCTCCGTTGAATACTGCTTGATTAACCTCTGGATTGGCAGATGGTTTAATTACTTGAGCTTGTAACGTTTTAGGCAAACTTTCGAATTTTTCAATATTTGCTTGTTCGTTTTGCGAACAAACGAAATTGTAATGATTGATATATTCATAAGCTTTGGTTTTTTTAAACCCTAAACTTCTATACCATTCTTCGAAGCAACCATAACCTCTAGTCGAAAGCTCTTTTTGAGCTTTGGCAAGTTGTTTTCCAATTTCGTAAGCACTCTTGCTTTGGATGCCGTAAATGATATTGGCACGCTCTTCCAGAAATTCTTTCGTTTTTGCATCGACTAAAGAGTAATTAAAATCATTTGTTGCTATTTCGTTCATATTGTTCCTTTCTAACTTGAATTTAATTCAAGTTTTAAAATCAAAAGCCATACAAATCAGACGATTTAAGGTTGTATTTTTTACAAATGGCTAACATGAACTTAGGAGAGATTGAAAGTCGGTTTTTCTCCCAAGCACTAACTGTTTGTGCTGACGTACCAACACTTTTAGCAAATTCCTCTTGTGTCAAATTGTGACGTGCTCGAAGTTCTTTAATTGTAATCTTTGGAACTGTTTCTGTCATTTTTGTTCCTCCTCTCTAACTAACTTACAAACATATTATAGCTTAAATAAAATTCAATGTCAACAGTTTTCTTGATTTTTTTTCAAGTTTTTTTGATTTTATTATTAAACAACTTGAAAATTAGTAAAAAATACTATATATTGTTCTTTGTATGTATCCATTGTTTTTTATAAAAAAATATATATTTTTTTGCAAAACAAAAACCCTGACTAATTCAAGTCAGGGCAAGAGAGAGGTAAAAACTCGCTTTATCTTATGTATACATTACATATCATATATGATAGTCTGCCAACTGTTTTTATAAAAAAATATATATTTTTTTGCAAAAAAAGAAAACCCCGACCAAAAAGTCGAGGTTACAGTTCGAGAGTTTATTCGAAACGATGCCAAGTATTCCAACAATTATATTACCACTTTTCTATGATAATAGCAAACAAAAAAGTCCCACGTCAGAACGTATCTGTCCATAAAAGGATGTGGGGGGTTTGTCATCTCATATTATAACACAAAAAAAGCCCCAGCATAATGCTGAGGCTTCGACCACTGCTGCCATGATATCCCTATTGCAGTGTGAGGGGAGGTGATATACTCCTTTTCCTTTATTGTTTGCGTGGTCTATTGGTAATAGTTTACCAAATCATCTTTATTCCAGCAAGAGAGCCAAACTGTCCCAAACTGACCAAACTCGAATTTGCGGAAGTAATAGCCACCATAGTAACCACCTTGACCAGTGTCTGTAATGTTGACTTCATCACCAGCAAAACTAAAGAACATGCCTGCCTTGAAATCTTGGTCTGCACCGTCCGGTAAATCATTGCCATCTTTATCTACCCAGTTAACCATTGTAACTGGGACCCCATTTTGAAAGTAATTGAATCCGATGGGACATAGATAGTCGCATTTGATTTGCCAGATACCGTTAACATATTTGACCTCGTTGGCTTCATAGTAAGCCTTTTGTTGTGGTGCTACTGCTGTATTTGCTTGGTTATTCGTCTGTGGTGCTGAATCAGAATAACGCCAAACCTCGATATAGGAAGGCTTGTTCGCTGCATAGTAGTCATTCCACGGGTAAGTATTGATAGCTTTCCCAGGTGCCCCTTGAGTTGAATAATCGCAACTAATAAAGTATGTAGCATCCATCATGACACCAACGTGCCCTCCAGCTCCGCCAGATGTGGACATATCAGCACCCCATGACATTAACACAATATCACCTGTCAAAGCATCCCAATCTTGATTAATACTTACTCGATAGAATCCATTTTTGGCAAGTTGTTGACCTAGTGTAACAGTAGATGGTAGACCTTGAATACCGATACCAGCTTCTTTTAAGGCTTGCGAAATCGAACCAGAGCAGTCAGCTGTACCGTCTGCTCCGTTGCGTGACCCATACATTGAATAGGTCAATTTGCCTCGATGGTTAACAAACCAATTTACAATAGATTGTTGTACGCTCATTTTATTTCTCCTTTTTATCGTTTAGTGGTTGTTCATAGCTCAATGCTCGTTCGCTGTCTGCAATCCCCTTAGTGGTTGGGTCGGTAACGATTCCGAGGATAACCAAAATTGCAATGAATGTATTTACAGCGTCTTGGATATTGTGTGGAATTTCAAGCCCTAATTGTTGCAACATAAGGAATACTGCTGAAATTAGAGCTACTAATGTAGTTTTATTTTGCAAACGTAATTTTAAATTAATCATTTTATTATTATCCTCTCAAGTTTCGATCTAACTTCTTCAATATTTCCTTTTAGCTCAACAACGTTCTCATTAATATGGTCCATTCTTTGGACCAGAGCTAGAATTATTTTTTGGTCTTCTTGATGTTTGTCAAGACGATCATTATGGTTTTTAATAATTTTCTCGATTTCATGGTCAACGACCTCTAATTTAGTGATTCGATGTTCTAAACGAGAGGCGCGTGACTGGCTTGAAAAATAAAAACTCGCACTTGAAATAGATATAGGAAGTATTACCGTTATAAGCCAGTTCATCAAATCTGGCTCGTTTTGTGGTCCCATAACACATCCCTCCTATGCTATTCTTGTGTAAGTTTTGCCAATAGCTCCTCGTCGTTAACCATAGCAGCGATTAGTTCTTTTACTTTTGGTTTTAATACTTTTGGAACTCGTTTAAATGTGTAGTTATTATTAACAATATTTATTGCGAATAGTTTAGCAAACATATCTTTTCATCCTTTCTTTTTATCGACAGCCAAGTCTTCATCAGTCAATACCTTTTTATCGTAGAGTTTATCAATGATATCCATCAACGTTACTTGTGCGGTACTTGATGCTTCTTCCATCTTTGCGATAGTTTCTTTAGCTTTTTTGCTTAATGCTTCGTGCTCTTTGATTTTTTTATCAAGCTCATTGAATTTTTCATTTTCCGCACGTTGCGGGAAATTTTCCTGATAGATGACTTCTAGCGCTTCATTCAATAGTTCGGTATTTGATAAGTCAATTTTCTCGACTGGCAAAAATACAGGTACGTAAGCGCCATCACGGTTTTTCAAAATAACTTTTGTGGCGTACGCTGCACCACTAGCATCATATTCTTTCGATTTAGATTCGTATTCGAATCTCATAATTTTTTCCTTTCTTCATTTTTAATTGCTTGGGTATTCGTCTTCAGTTATGTAAGTTACTGTCCCAGTATATACTTCGGCATCCATACTCTGGTTTGAATAAAACATATCACCACTAGGTTCAAGATGCCATACTGCACATTCTTTATGAAAATCTGCTACGTTTTTATTGGTAACTAAATGTGTCTGTACGCAAGGTCTGAACCCGTATGGAATTTTCTCACCTAAACTTCTGTACTCTCCAGGAGGTACGTTATATGTGTTCCTTATCAAACTGAGAGTTACTACATTTGATTCACGAACCAAGTTAGCTCTTACACCCCACCCGATTTGTATCTCTCTTTTAACGACAGATGGTTTCTTAGGCGTGTAATCAATCCACGGCTCCCAGTCGTCGATTATCTTCGACCATCGATGATGCCTGAAAAACATCTGACCGTTGTTGCTCCAGAATGTCTGGATGGCTTCTTTTATACCGTCAGTATTTTTTCCATTGTAGCTGTAATGGAATAGAAACCCCCACTGACCATTAGGATTTCCCGGTGCCGATGGGCCAAGGATGTATTGTCCCGGTTCATAAAGGTTGTTTGCATTGTCAACTTCCCATTTCGGAGCGCCGTTATTACTGGTTAGCTGATATTGCTGAATCTGACTGTTGTTAGCGTAGATGTCACCAGCCACGTCAAGAGCACCACGCTCTCGGTACTTACCAATCCCAACGCCTTGACGATCATATGTCATAATAACTTCATCTGTTGGAACAGTGACTTGGAATGAAGCGCTTGTAAACTCATCTTCTAATTTACCTGTAACTATATATGATGTATCTGCAGGATAACGATTACCAAGGTTTGCATCAGATGCGTTAAATTCAGAAACCTGTGACCAACTTCCACCAGCTTGGCCATTATCTAGAACCTCAGTATCAGAACCGAATTTTTGTGTGGTGAAAGTCAGCTTCATGGTGTTTTTCTGCACGCCGTTAACTGTAAGTGGTGCTATTTTAGCGAATCTCTTAATAGTTAGGATATCTAACTTCTTATCACTTCTCTTAACCTCGAATCTTAGTGCTGGGCTAAAATAGAATAGAAACATTAGTTTCGTCTCTACCCAATCAGACCATATCCCACGAGAATCTAGAACCCTTCCTCTTAAGGTCATTTCAGTGTCTTTGTTAACAGACACCTCACGCAACACTCCGCCATTCTCAGTAACAGAATTGTTATCGCCAACAATTTCAGCATAGTAACCAGCTATGGTAGCCCCGCTCTTGGCTTGAGCTCCATTAAATGTAACTTTGACAAGCGACATGATGGAAACAAAATGCGTTGATTCTGGGATTACTCTTTGAGATACTGGATTAGCATCTGTCAACGTGAAACCAGTTAACGACGGCTTCATGTTATTTGTGATAACACTTGCCGTGAACGTTGTCGACTGTGTTTGAATGAAATTTCCATTAATATAAGTATCTACATATATAGTACCCCGTCCACTTGTTGAATTTGGTATATCGTTAGCGAAATCTTCTGGGATTGTCCATTTATACGACGTTCCAACATTGTCGGCAATTTTACCTTGTTTGTTGTACCAAGAATAGCGTAGTGTATGTGTAGCGCTACCTACTTTTTTATCGATAGAGATGTCTACTTGATTGCCAATGAACCCATCAGACACTCTCACCGAGCTTCCCCTTGGGATAGTTGTCAGTGTTATTTGCTGATTACCAATATCTAGATTCACAGGACTCCAACCACCCGACCCATTAAAGTGAGCGCGTACACTGAAGACACCAGACCCATCATCAGCATGTCTAACAGTAATTGTTTGATCTATTAATTCGACTGTTTGATACCAACTTAGAACGCTAGGTGAACCAGACCAATTCAATCGTTGACCGTTAAATTCGACATAAGCACTACATTGATATTGAGCAAACGTAGTTGTCGTATTTAGTAACGCTAATCGCAATCTAACTTGACTTGTATTGTTTTGGATATCTTGACCAACCTGGTCGACCCAAAGACGGATACGATATCCACGGTCGTTATTACTCCAAAATTCAGCCATTATGCACCTCCTACGTATCTAATGACATTACGGTCTGGATTCAATAAATCTTGTTCCTCTCGATATCGTCCGATTTGGATAGTTTTAGAGAAAATACCGTTTTCGATATTGATGACACCTTTTGAAATGTACATTACCTCGTTCCCAGCTGAGAACATTGAGATACGCCCGTTTGGATTGAACATGATAGAGCTTGATTTATCTTTTTTACCAACAACAAGACCTTCATTTGATGCTGCCATGTAGCTATCGATAAAATTCCAACGTTCTGACATATCATTTAAGTCGTTTTCTAGTTTAGTTACACGAGCACTTGCATCAGCTAAATCTTTTTCAGCTTGTGCACGATTGGCATTGTTTGCGTTAACAAAATTTTGATAGGCTTCCACCCACTGATTGAGTGTATCAAGCGACGCTTTAGCGTCTAATTCAGCTTTAATAATAGAGTTCGTTTCGTTCAGTCTGTTGAGTTGTGCTTGTGTTAGGACATCATCGGCTTTGGTGTCTATTTCCTCTTCCAAATCTTTCGACGACGCTTGCCACGCTCGGTCACCGGTTCCCTCATAGCAGTCTAGTTCTGCAAAAAATAGCGTAGAAGTTTTACCGTCAGTAGTGCCATTGTTATTAATACGAATGAACCCTTCGTCGCAATCTCCAGAGTTAAATGTTAGATGCCATTTAACCGTCTGTGTGGTTGATGGTGAACCTGTATGTGTTTTTAAATGGATCACTTTAGTCGATTCCTTGTCAGTTTCATTCGCCTTCCTGCCAAGAAAATAGATATCAACGCTCTTGAGGTTTCCGGTTGCAAATATCTGAATATTTAGAGAATAATCAGTGTTGCGTTTGACTGGAAAACGTTTTGTTGATGCAGGAACCACACCATTGGTGTTATTGTCTAATCTAAAAAGGGGTTTTGTTCCGTTATAGTAAAATCCATGTGTAGCTATATGAAGATTGTTATTAGGTGTACTTTCGTCCCAAAAACCCCATCCGTCAATATCTTCTGGGAATGCTGAATTAACAATTAGATTCTCTCCACCATTTGCTCCATCCTTCCCGTCGTTTCCTCGTATCAGACTCCAAGTGTAATCTCGAGGATTAGGACTATCTACTTGTGTATAGTTTGTGTAGTGTCCGATGAAACTTGGATAGTCAGCAGTTGTGACTTCGCTAGCTGATGGCATGTATGGAGTGGCGGTTTCGCCTTGTTCTTGTTTTGGATTTCTAATCCTTATCGTGAAACTACCTTCACTCGGACCAGTAAATTTAGTCATAAAGATTGCTTCTGTGTTGATAGCGGGGTCTTCATACGGAGGTATCGTTGACGTTTGTGTTATTTTTATCCATTGGTTCAGCATTTTACTAGGGTCTTTAGGTAATTCAATAAAACAAATACGCTTCCATGAGTATAATCCTCCGCCATGAGTGTATCGCTGACCAATCCAAAACTCGTCAAGATGTGTTCCAGCAGGGAGATTCCAACTTGTGAACATAACGTCCATACTCATTGTGTACTTATCGCCGGGTTTATAATCTCTAGGTTTAATAGAGAAACCATCCCACATGTTTCTAACAACCCATGTATTAGTTCCCGTCAATGTAACTTCTCCGTAGCCATTTTCTACTTTGTCGAAGTCTTTAAAGAACCCATCTTTGGTTTTAGCTGAACTATTAACTAACAGATTCAAATTTGGATAAACAGTACTAAACCTATCAGTGCCGTCTGCGCTGTAAGACCATGCTGTGTGAAAATATGTAGTCTTCCCATCATCGCCCTTAGGTCCTTGTTTACCATCTGATACATTTACAAAAGTAACTTCTTCTGAAGCTACTTCTTTGTTATCTACCCACGCTGAGATAGTAAGCGTGGTTGGTTGGTTAATCTCTGATGCTACCATATCATAGGTCATACCTGAGTATTTAATAGTACCGTCAATCACAAATCGATAAGTTGCATCAACAATTTTATCGCCTTGCTTCAAAATTGGTTTAACGGTAGAACGACCAATACCGTTTTTAAATACTGTACCGTTTGTGGTCCTTATCTCAACATGATATGGCAATGACTTAGAAACAATCTCATCGATACGTTGTTGCAAGGCATCCGATGGTTTATTATCCAACTTTTTAAAGTTGGTGAAAACTACTGAATTATTCGCAGGATTGTCAAAGCTGATAATCATTTCAGATACACGCGCTTCGAGGGCTAAACCACCTCTAAAATTATTATCGATGATTTTAACAGTGTCACCTAGATTAATGTCCTTGTAGTTTTCAATGAAACTAGATTGAACGCTGACAGTATATGTCATTAGAGGATAAGCATACTGTTTGATAGTACGCAAGGCATAAGCTTTGAGGGAATCAACATCACTGTATTCTGTTTGAAAATCCTTACGTGTCCAGTTATCAGCGCTGTCTGGATTCATGGTAGATGGGTAGCGTTCCCTTGATAGTGGGGCGAAAACGAAGCTAGTGCCCTTTCGAGAATAGAACTCTACTTGTCCTAACTCATTTTTTTCTTCAAACTCAACGCTATCAAGATTAACCCCGTTTGCACCAGTGAAAACACCAGCATTAAACAGTTGTGTCTTATCACTAGTTACTTGAACGCCTTTCAGACCGCTTTGATAGTAGAGAATGACATCTCCTCGAACCTTTCCAATTCCGTGATGGTTTTTATCTGCTTCTTGGTAGATGTCGATGATGAAACGTTTCATAGTTCCGTCTCGGTTTAATTCGGTACGAAAAATAAATTCAGCATCAAATTGATTCATCAAGCTATGAAGTTGTTCTAGCTTTGTGCCACTTTGCGATTCAAAAGTAATCGTTCTTGTTCTATCAGAAATTTCATTGACACCTATTTCAAGTCCTGCAAAACCAAGCAATTCAAGATTCCGAAGATACCACTCAACACTTTTGGCACCGCCACTATCTGCAAGTGGTCGTGCAACTTCCCTTGCCAATTCAAGGTTGGTGTTATTACAAGTCACTTGAAAATTAAAATCATTTTCAACGAGTTGCGATACATAGAAAACGTGGTAGGAATTGTCGTAGTAAAATGACACGTACATCTGGTCATTGATATATTTGATATCATCGTGTAACTTACCGTTTACGATTTTAGGGATTGTAAAATCAAATGTACTTGTTGAATATTCAAGGTAAGGGTGCCATTGACTATTAGAGTATGGTAACATTCCGGGAATTTCATTATTCAATGCACACACTTTCCGCATGCTTTTGTCATGAATCCAAATCTGCATTAAACAAAACGCTCCTTCCAAGAAATTTCAATCGTTGGATCGTTTCTTATCCAACTATTGGTATAGATGTCAATTTCTGTTTCACCAGTATCGATACTGAATGGCTCAGATAAGTATGTTAACTCGTTATTGGCTGGCAAGTTATCAATTAGGGTCTTACCTCTAGACATATCGATTTCAAGGATAGAACCCATATGAAAACGATTAGGTATGTCTTCCTCTTTGGTGACGTGGTCTTTTCTATAAATAAAATCATCCAAATCATTTGAATATTTTTCAAAACCTTTATCAACTTTTTTACCTGAATACCTGTTTCTATAAGCTTTCTTTATATCATCATAAAATAAACCTGTGTATGCTTCTAATGACTTTGAATACCTTTCAACTTCATCACTTGTTGCACCTTTTATTCTTTTTCTTATCTTTGCTTTTCTACTTTTACCTTTTGTCTCTATATGACCTTCTTTAAACTGTTTGTTTTGCTCACTCTTAAACTTTCCACTTCTTGCAGAACCACCTTTATGTTTTGGTATTCCTACATGATTAAAATGACCTGATCCTTCTCCACCATCAAATACTTTTACAATATCATTTAGCATACCATCACCTTTTTGCTATAACATTATTAAATTCATTTATTTTTAAAATAAATTCTTTTTCCAAATATCTTAATACATTTTTTGATATTTCCTCATCCTCTGGATAATATGCTTCAGCTAATGAAGCAGTAATTATACCTAAAGTATCAGAGTCCCCTCCGCAACTTATAGCATTTCTTATAGCATCTTCAGTTGATTCTGAGTCAACAAAACATTTATAAGCATATGGTATTGTTCCTTCACAAGTTTCATCAAATAGTACTTTTGAAATATTACTTGGAACAACATATTTGCATTCCTTTACTATATCATCTTTATCTGCATTATAATTTAATAATTTAAATATTGATTCAGTAATATCAACTGCACCTTTTATACCAAGTGTATGATTATGTGTTACAAAAGCAGAGCATTTTGCCAACAACCTTGCTTCTTTTAAAGTTTTTGAGTACCATGCAATTGGTGAAACTCTCATCGCTGAACCATTTCCAAAACTATTATATGGATATGCTTTTTTATATTGAAATGATAACCACTTTAAAAAGTTTGCACCATATGCTAAATTGATATTATTATATTTATTTCCATATTCATAATATTTTTCTTTAAAAATGGATATAAGTTTTTCATCTATATCTTTTTCAAACTCATAGCTTTCTTCTGTATATCTTTTATTTATTTCCAGCAATGCATCAATTGTTACAATAGTTAGCACTGTATCATCAGTATAATGCATATCATCTTAAAATAGTTCAAATTCTTTGTTATGAATATTGCTAAATTCATATTTTGAGCCAATAATGTCACCGGCTATTGTGTTTAATAATATCATTTAACAAACCTCATCTTCAAATCCTACACCATTATAATCTTCAAAAAAACCTTTAAAAAAACCTTTTTGAACACAACCTTCTTTTAACAACATTCTATATTTAATATAATTTGGTACAATACAAATTAAAAATAAAATTTTATTCATAATAAATCTTAATTTTATTTTCTCTACCTCTTTTCTATTCTTTATATATCTCTAC
>OLIW01002782.1_pt1 | contig 12223 bp, 11 predicted proteins | sample 1601321 | NCBI WGS metagenome assembly OLIW01 (sample SAMEA2452114, study PRJEB22498) | human gut metagenome | reverse complement strand
ATAAGATCATGGCGCGCATGGGCATTTCGACCTACATGTCCTACATCGGCGCACAGATCTTCGAGGCTGTGGGCCTCAAAAAGAGCTTCATCGATCAGTACTTCACCAATACGCCGAGTCCAGTGGAAGGGCTCGATCTCTTTGATGTCGCCGGAGAAGCCGTAACCGTTCATAAGCGCGCTTTTGAAGCCATCGAGCGCAAGGTGATTCCGCTCGCTGCGTGCGGTCAGTACATGTATCGTCAGGGGGGCGAGCACCATCTCTGGACGCCCGACGCGGTCGTGCATCTGCAGCGCGCCGTGCGTGAAGGCAGCTGGGCGGAGTACCAGACCTATGCCGGGCTCATCAACAATCAGGCCCGGGATCTTCTCACCATTCGCGGACTCTTTGAGTTCGTGCCGGGCAAGGCCATACCGCTCGAGTCCGTTGAAAGCGAAGCGTCAATCATTCGCCGTTTCTCCACGGCTGCGATGTCTGTCGGCGCCATTTCCACCGAAGCTCACGTGACGATGGCGGTGGCGATGAACCGTATGAAAGGCGCGAGCAACTCCGGCGAAGGCGGTGAAGACGTTCGACGCAATGCCCCGGTGACGACAGAAACGTCGCTCAGAGCGATTCTCGGCGACGATGTCGAAGTGGATTATCCCCTGCACCCGGGCGACAGCCTGCGCTCCCGCGTTCGGCAGGTTGCTTCAGGGCGTTTCGGCGTCACGACGGACTACCTGGCTCACGGCGACCTTATTCAGATCAAAATGGCTCAGGGTGCGAAGCCCGGTGAAGGCGGTCAGGCCGTTAAAGCAGAAGAAGAGGAGAGCGCCGCAGCGGCTCCGAAGCTGGAGGCGCAGGATGCGCCTGAACCAAGCGCGGGGGCTGAAGCAGCGGCTCAGGAGAACAATCAGAATATAAGTGCCCGGCGCCCGGAGCAGAGCCAGGAAGCGGCGCAGCGCTCTAATCAAGGACCGGAGGCCGCGCGCCGTTCGGTTCAGGGAGCGGAGACCGCCCAGCGTTCCGCGCAGAATGAAACACGCCTTCAGACCCAGGGTATGCGCCAGCAGGCGCCAGGCAATCCCCAGGGCAGGCAGAATGCGCAGCGTTCTGAGCAGTCCCAGCCGGGGATGCGTCCTTCCCAGGGTGTTCGCCCGCAGGGAGGCCGGGGCCAGAATCAACAAGGCAATATGCAGCAGGCGCAGGGCCGCGCGCAGGGACGCCCGCAGGGCGGAATGCGTCCTCAGCCCCAGGGAAGGACTCAGGGCGGACGAGGCCAGGGCGCGCTTAAAATCCCTGCTTTTGACGCCTCCTTGCCTACTGAAAAGGGCAGGGTAAGCAATTACGATCCCAATAAAAAGCTCTATTCCAGAGAGCATGAGGAAAGACGCCAGAATAAAAAAGAAGGGGCGCCCCGTCAGCGCGGAGCTGTATTTGAAGAGGATGAGCGTATCCGCAGCCGCAAGCCCAAGCGCAAGGAAAGCGCTCAGCAGAAGATGGAACCCATCAAGATAGAGCATGCCGTTATGACTACCGAGCTGATAAGCATCAAGGATTTGAGCGAAAAATTGGGCAAGCCTGCTTCAGCTATTATTAAAAAGCTGTTCCTTTTGGGCATAATGGCTACTATCAATAATGAGATAGATTATGATACCGCCGCGCTGGTGGCTACTGATTTCGGCATAGACTTAGAGCAGAAAATAGCCAAGACCTTTGAAGAGACATTGACGGACAACGACGCTCAGGACGAGGAGGGCGACACACAGGAACGTCCCCCTGTCGTTACCATTATGGGCCACGTTGACCACGGCAAGACTTCCTTGCTGGACGCCATACGCTCCACTAACGTAACTGCTCACGAGGCGGGCGGAATTACACAGCATATAGGCGCGTATACGGTCAGCCATAACGGCAGGGTGATAACCTTTTTAGATACTCCCGGCCATGAGGCCTTTACCTCAATGCGCGCGCGGGGCGCGCAGGTTACAGATATAGCCATACTGGTTGTGGCGGCGGACGACGGCGTAATGCCCCAGACCATTGAAGCTATCAATCATGCCACTGCCGCTAAGGTGCCTATTATCGTAGCCATAAATAAGATGGATAAGCCCACGGCTAATCCCGAACGGGTTAAGCAGGAATTGACCAACCACGGCATACTGCCTGAGGAATGGGGCGGCGATGCTATAATAGTTCCTGTTTCGGCAGTTACCGGCGAGGGCTTGAGCGATTTGCTGGAAATGATACTGCTGGTGGCTGACGTCAATCAGTACAAGGCCAATCCGGCTAAAAAGGCCAGAGGAACTATTGTAGAGGCGCGGCTGGATAAAGGCAGAGGCCCGGTGGCGACGGTGCTTGTACAGAACGGTACCCTGCGGGTGGGCGATACTATTGTCGCCGGCACTACGGGCGGCCGCGTGCGCGCTATGATGAACGATAAGGGCGAACGTGTGGAAGAGGCCGGACCGTCTATGCCTGTAGAGGTGCTGGGCTTCAGCGACGTGCCTGACGCCGGTGATATCCTTTACAGTACTGACGACGACAGGCTGGGCAGGCAGGTTGTGCAGGAGCGCCGGGATAAGCTTAAGGCGGATCAGCTCAAGGCCCGCGCCAAGGCTTCCTTAGACGATTTATTCAATCAGATTAAAGAAGGGGACATGAAAGAACTTAATCTGATAGTAAAGGCGGATGTGCAGGGAAGCGTGGAGGCTGTGCGCCAGGCGCTGGAGAAGCTGAGTAATGAGGAAGTGCGCATAAACGTGATCCACGGAGCGGTAGGCGCCATAAAGGAATCAGATGTAATTCTGGCCTCCGCCTCCAATGCCATTATTATAGGCTTTAATGTGCGGCCCGACGCTATGGCTTCAGCCGCGGCTGAAGCGGAAAAAGTGGATATGCGCATGTACCGCGTAATATATAACGCCATAGAGGATATTGAAAATGCCATGAAGGGCATGCTGGACCCCGAATTCAAGGAGGTCGTTATAGGGCATGCGGAGGTGCGCACTACCTTTAAGGTGCCGGGCGCTGGCATTATCGCAGGCGCGTATGTTACAGACGGCAAGATTCAGCGGAACGCCGGGGTGCGTCTGCTGAGGGACAACATTGTAATACATGAGGGCACTATCAGCTCTCTCAAGCGCTTTAAAGACGACGTTAAGGAAGTTGCAGAAAGCTTTGAATGCGGAATAGGCATAAACAACTATAACGATATTAAGGAAAACGACGTCATAGAGGCGTTTGTACAGGAACAGGTCAAGAGATAGGTATTCTGGTTCTTTTTGCAGGGGGCGCATAGTTATAAGCCTGACCTGCCTGCAAAAAGGGCCGGGACGCCTTAATAAGGAGATTAATTTATAATGGCAAATCAGAGGACTGAACGGCTGGGCTCCGAAATACAGCGCGCGCTTGCGCAGATACTGCGCGAGGATGTGCGTGACCCAAGGGTAAGCAGCATGGTGAGCGTGCTGAGGGCTGAGGTTACGCCCGATTTGGATATATGCAAGGTATATATATCGGTATACGGAAGCAGCGAGGAGCAGGAGCAGTCGGTCAAGGCTCTTAAAAAGGCGGCTCCGTTTATCCGGCGGCGCCTGGGGCAGAGGATTGAAATCCGCAAACTGCCCGAACTTAAATTTATCTATGATGATTCAATAGAATACAGCGTGCGGCTCAGCGCGTTAATAGACAGCTTAAATGTTCAGGATACGGACGGAGAAAAAGAATGAACAGTCTTGACGCTCTGGCACAGGCCATTGAAACACATAACTCATTTGTAATAATAGCTCATGTTAATATGGACGGCGATGCTTTAGGCTCTGCCGCCGCGCTTGCGCTTGCTCTTAAAGAAAAGGGCAAGCAGTGCTTTTTTAAGGGGGAGGGAGAGGTCCCCGGACAGCTTTCTCTTTTACCGGGAATAAAAAAGCTGCTGGAACTGCCCGAAATGCAGCAATATGATGCTGCTATAGCTGTGGACTGCGCCGAATATGAGCGTATGGGAATATACGCTCCTCTTTTTTTAAATGCCCGGTTTAAAATCTGCATTGACCATCATGCGACCAATAAGGGCTTTGGAGATATTAATTACATTAAAAGTTATCCCGCGTCCGCTCAATGCGTATATGAATTATTAAAGCAATTAAGAGTTAATATTCATGGGGAGATTGCCGAATGCCTTTATGCCGCATTTTTGACTGATACCGGACGCTTTTCACACAGCGACGTCACCAGGGAGACCATGCTCGCAGCAGCTTCCCTTTATGACGCGGGCTTTGATACGGCGCGGGTCAACAAGCTGATTTTCGGCACCCGCACTTTTTCCGCCAGCCGGCTCTTGGGCCGCGGGCTGGAAAAGCTGGAACTGTTTTTTAACGGCCGGGTTTCGGTTATTGCCCTGACGCAGCAGGATTTTGAGCAATGCGGTGCAAATGAAGGGGACAGCGAGGGGATAGTCAATTATGCGCTGGAGGTTGCCGGCGTGGAGGCGGCCGTATTTTTGCGGCAGCGCGGCGGCGGTTATAAAATAAGCCTGCGTTCAGCGGGAGAATTGGACGTAGCTGATATCGCTTCGCAGTTTGGCGGCGGCGGTCATCGTTTGGCTGCCGGCTGTACGGTTAATGGAGAGCTTGACCAGGTAAAAGACAGAATAATACAAATGATAGCCCAAAAGGCTGGATATGACGATGGAAAATAGAAAAGATAACGGGGCGGAAGGCAAGGCCCTGGAAGGATTGAATGAGCCGAAAGCTCCCCCAATATGCGGAACGGTTTCAATCCCGGAAAAGACAGAAGCAAAGACAGACACACGCATGAACTTATCAAGCGCTCAGGAGGGAGCATTAAAAGGCAGTGCAGGTCCTTCCGGCCATTTTGACGGAATAATTAATATCAATAAAGAGGCGGGCATGACTTCAAGCGATGTTGTAGCCAGGCTGCGCCGTATTTTAGGTCAGAAGAAAATCGGGCATACGGGTACGCTGGACCCTATGGCGACGGGGGTGCTTCCGATATGCGTCGGGAAAGCTACCCGTTTGTCTGATTACATAATGGAAAAGGATAAGGTATATGTGGCCGGGCTGACTCTGGGCGCGGAGACAGATACTCAGGATTCGGAAGGCAAGATAATTTTCCGTTCGGATAAAATAGCCGGGCGGGAAGAAATATTAGAGGCGCTCCCGGCGTTTACGGGGGAAATTATGCAGACGCCTCCCATGTATTCGGCATTAAAAATAGGAGGAAAAAAGCTGTATGAATACGCCCGCGCCGGGCAGGAAATTCGCCGAGAACCCAGGCGGGTTACTGTTTACAAGCTTGAGCTTTTGGATGAAATAGTAGAAAACCAGTTTATACTGCGAGTTCATTGTTCCAAGGGCACATATATCCGTACTATATGTGCGGATTTGGGCAAGAAGCTGGGTACGGGAGGATATATGTCCTCTCTTGTGCGAACGCGCGCAGGCTGCTATGATATTTCGGAGGCCTTTACCCTTGGTCAAATAGAAGAGATGGTTTCATTAAACGACCATTCATTTTTGCGCCCTATGGATGAGCCTTTGCTTAAGTTCAGGCGCGCGGATATCAGGCCGGAATTTGAAAAACAATTTTTAAATGGTGCGGCTCTTAAGGCGGAAATGTACATCTCGGAAAAGCTTAGCGAGGGAGAGCGGGTCAGGGTTTATTTTAACGGCGGTTTCCGCGCCCTGAGCGTTATGCGGGAGGGAAAACTGAAAATACTTTGTCTGCTGGCCTGATTTATATATTATATATTTTAACTACCTCAATGGTAAGTAAAGTGGTAAATGAACGGGGAAATAACGATGGGCCTTGAGCGGAATCTTTGGGAGGCAGGTATGCGGCTTGAAGGTGAAAATGCTGGAATACCCGCATGTATAAACGGCTTAAAGCTGTTTGAGCTGCAAAATAAAGGGTAAGCTGCCGGAAGGCTGTGATTTATAGATAATTGAAAGGGGATTTATTCCTTAGCGTAATGGAAAGAAAATCGGTATTGGTACTGGGCACCTTTGACGGGGTGCATAAGGGGCATAGGGAATTATTCAGACAGGCTAAGCGGATAGCTGGGCAAATGAATATGACGCCTGTCATACTCACCTTTGATTGTCATCCGCGCGAACTGCTGGGCAAAGAGGTGCGGTTGCTTACATTAAATGAGGAAAGATTGGCGATGCTTAGGAATTCAGGACTTGAATGCCGGGTACTGCCCTTTACCGCGGAATTGTCCCAAATGAGCCCGGAGGAATACATAGCTTTTATATGCACCCGCTTTAACGCGGGGGGATTGCTCGCGGGCAGCAATCATACCTTTGGGCGCGGCGCTTCAGGGACGCCTGCCGATATTGTCCGGTTAGCGGATAAATATGGCTATAAGACATTTATTATTCCGCCCTTGTGCCAAGATGGTGAGCGCATAAGCAGTACGCTGATAAGAAATAAGCTGTTTGCAGGGGATGTGGATGGGGCTTCCGCTCTGCTGGGATATGATTACTTTATAGCTGGTAAGGTTTCGAGGGGACGTTCCCTCGGACATACGCTGGGCTATCCTACTGCCAATTTGGAATATTCGGATAAAAAGCTGGTTCCGGCAAGAGGTGTTTATGTAACGCGAACTAGGATAGGGAACCGGGACTATCAGGGTATGACTAATATAGGTGTGCGGCCCACAGTATCTGATTCAGGAGTTACTACTATAGAAACTTTTTTATTTGATGCTGAGGCCAATCTTTATGGCAGGGATATTAGAGTTTCATTTATAAAACGAATAAGAGAAGAAAGAAAGTTTGATTCAACGGAGGCGCTTGCAGAACAACTGCATCAGGATGAACTTATTTCCAGGGCATATCTTTCTGCGCGGGATACTTTGGGTAATATATGATTAATGATATGGATGTTTTGGCAGCGCATAAGCGGCGCGCAAGGCCCGGCCTTTAGGCCGGGTCTTGCGCCGTGGGGGGCGGCGTCTGGGGCAGGCCCAAAGGGCCTGCCCCTACGCCTGGCCGGGGGGACCCCGGCCAGGCGCCGCGGCCGGAAGGCCGCGGGACGCCGCCCTCCACGGCGCATGCTGCCGCGCAGCGGCAGCATGCGCGTTGCGCCCTGAAAAATTTTTTCAGGGCGCGCTTTTGCGCTTTTGACTTTTATCGCTTATAACTTACTTTTCGCAGACTCATGGACGTTATCTCTGCTGGTGTTTTCATTATATGCTTTGGTCTTGCCCAGAGAAGAGTGCGCGTTTAAGACCGACTGCACCGAAGTGGTCTTGCACATGATAATCTCGTTTGCATTGTAAAAGAACGCCAAACTATCTCCGGGATTAATGTCCAGTCTGCGACTGATTTTAGCCGGCAGCATAATTTGACCATTTGCATAAATTGTTATTCGCATAATAAAACTCCTTCTTTCATTTTGAAAATTAGCGTATTTATTCTGCAGAACAAAATTTTAATACAAACTTAATTTTTATGAATAATCGGACAACCACTTTAACTGTCCGGGAGAGCTTTCAAAATTAAAGGCAAATTATTCCAGCAAGTTTTACATTAAAACATTTTTTTCATGCCTATATTTATTATAATGCGGCTAATATAAATTGCAATAACAAATAATGACGCTATATATTTTTGATTAAATGGTTTTATCGAATAAAGTTGACTACAAATTAATTATTGCATGTTTTTAACAAACAATCATTATAATTTATTAATTTATCCTACCTAGTACTAATTTGAACTACTTTATACTACTTTTAGAAATAGAAAAATAATTTATGTTATAATGTTCCACAAGGAGGGGGTATTTAATGCAGCAGCCTCTAAAGCATAAAGTAAGTATATCTTTAGATGAAGATATTATAATAAAAATTAGAGAATTATCTATATTAGATGGCCGCTCTATGTCACAATACATAAATTTACTTTTAAAAAAACATATTGAAGATTATTTGCTAAAAGATTTACATAAGGATAATTAAGATGATTAATAATTTTATGAATTGCTGTTTTATAGGTCATAGCACTATTTATGATATGGACATTGTTAAAGAGCGGCTGAAGCATATAGTTCAGGAGCTTATACAAAGAGGCGTAACCACATTTTATAATGGCGGTATGGGTCAATTTGACGCTCTGGGCGCTAGGACCGTATATGATTTGAAAAAGACATACGGCCATATAAAAAATGTGCTTATTACTCCTTATTCCAATGTGGATGAATATGCGGCCAGGCTGTTTGATGAGGTAATATATCCAAGCCTGGAGAAATATCCCCGTAAATATGCTATTATCTATCGTAATCGATTTATGGCGGATAACTCAGATTATGCAATCGCATATGTTATCCATGGGTGGGGAGGCGCCGCCCAAACGCTGGAATATGCTATGAAAAAAGGACTGCATATTATAAACGCAACGGATAATCAGTACTATAAATAGATTTAGAAACTTCAGAATAAGGTATTTATTTAGATGTTTATATTTTATATGTCAGGATTGTTTGCAGATTATAATTAATTATAATATTTTCGCACTTTTAAGACATTATTTATAATTGCATTTCCCATTATTTTGATTATAATAATTTTAGGCTTGAAAAAAATGTTTACAATGCGGGGCACTTGAGCACGTCTGAGAATTATGGCGCGTAATCGCTTAAGTTGTCTCATATTTCATAATTTAAGTTAGTATAGATTTTTACATGTATTTTATACATAAAAATATACTTATTTAAATAATGAAAGGACGATAGTATGAAAGTAGTTACCATTTATGCTGGCGGTCAAATTATGCTACCTTCAGAAATTAGACGCAAACTAAATATAAAGGAAGGAGACAGTTTAGCGTTTTTTCTAAATGAGGAGAACGAAAATAAAGAAATCATTATGTGTAAAACCAGCGCTATTCAAAATGTGCTCAACGCCCATACACGCGAGTATATGCATTCAAAACAAAGTTGATTTTTAGCGCTAGTTTTATTTTTGAGCCAAATAGGAGAAAGTGATATCTCGTGTATTAGTCATTTGATGATTCAGCATGCAATAACGATATTCTGATTAATATATAAAAATATCTTATTGCTGTTTTGTGTGTTCTTATTATGATAAATAACGGCACGAGAAAAATGTTTTATAAGGAAATTTACTATAATAATTTTGGCTGGCAAATGCTGTAACAGTTAGAACTGTTGTATAAATATTCATAAAACGAAATTTTGTATTAAAATTTATTCTGCAGAATAAATACGCTAATTCTCAAAATGAAAGAAGGAGTTTTATTATGCGAATAACAATTTATACGAATGGCCAAATTGCGATTCCTGCAAAAATAAGGCGCGGACTGGATATTAAACCCGGAGACAGCCTGACTTTTTTTATGGATGAGGAGCATAAGGAGATTATCATGTGCAAAAGCACATCGGTACAGGTTGTGCTGGATTCCTTTTCGGCCCTTGAGAGAGCAAAGCACACCGGAGGAACGGCTGAATACGGGCTGTTAAGCAAGGCCATAGAAAAGTAAATTAATATCTGGATTTCTCCTTTTGTAAGCCTGCTGAACTGCGGCAATGGAACAAAAATGCTAATAAACGGTTTACAAACAAGGCATACTATGCTAAAATAAAAATAATTCCGCAGCCGGGTACCGGGGTGCTCGTCCCTCCTTGACGGTATGCTCAGTATGCGGCGGTTGGATAAATATTAAGGAGGTTCCAAGTTATGGACAAAGCAAAAAAGCAGGAAATTATTCAGCAGTATAAGCTTCACGAGGGGGATACTGGTTCACCTGAAGTGCAGATAGCTATACTGACCGAGAGAATCAATCATCTTAACGAGCATCTTAAGATAAACAAAAAGGACCACCATTCCAGGCGTGGCCTGCTTATGATGGTTGGACGGCGCCGCGGCCTGCTCAATTATCTTAAATCTGTAGATATAGAGCGTTACCGTGCCATAATTGAAAAACTGAATCTGAGAAAGTAAGGTTAAAGGGCGGAATCATATCCGCTCTTTCACCATTTTTAAAAGCGGTACCGCTTGATAATGTACAGAAGGAGAAAAGATATGTTTAGAACTTTTGAAACCGAGTTCGCAGGACGGAAGCTGTCTGTTGAAATCGGCAAGTATGCGGAGCAGGCAAATGGGTCCTGCCTTATAAGGTGCGGAGATACGGCGCTTTTGGTAAACGCTACTATGTCTAAGCAGGCACGCGAGGGCATAGATTTCTTTCCGCTGAGCGTGGAATTTGAAGAAAAGCAGTATTCGGTGGGAAAGATACCGGGAGGCTTTATGCGCAGGGAAGGAAGGCCTTCAGAAAAGGCCATATTAACCTCCCGCCTTATAGACCGTCCTATTCGTCCGTTATTCCCCAAGGGATTTTATAACGATGTGCAGGTAGTGGCTACGGCAATGAGCGTGGATAATAATATCCCGCCGGAAATTTATGCCATGATAGGCTCTTCGGTAGCTCTTACCATTTCGGATATTCCATTTTACGGGCCTACGGGCAGCGTTTCCATAGGCATGGTGGACGGGGCGTATGTCATCAATCCGGACAGTGAGCAGCGGGAAAAGAGCGTGCTTAACCTAACTGTTTCAGGAACGAAAGACGCCGTTATGATGGTGGAAGCAGGCGCTAAAGAAGTTACTGAGGACGAGATGCTCGAAGCCATAATGATAGCTCACGAGGAAATAAAGAAATTAGTTGCCTGGCAGGAGATGATTCAGGCGGAGGTAGGCAAGGAAAAACAGGTCTTTGAATACTATAAGGTGCCTGAGGATATTGAAAAAGACGTACGCGAATTTGCCACGGATAAAATAGCCTGGGTTATGGAATGCTTTGACCGCAAGGAGCGGGAGGCCAGGGAGAACCAGGTAGAAGAAGAAGTGCAGGAACACTTTGCCGAAATATATCCCGAAAACACACGGGAGATTTCTGACGCGCTTTATGCCATTAAGAAGGAGACCATGCGCCGCAAGATACTTGATTACGGCGTGCGTCCCGATGGCCGCGGAGTTTTTGACATACGCCCGATTTGGTGCGATGTGCATATGTTTGCGCGCACGCATGGTTCGGCCGTATTTACACGCGGACAGACACAGGTTGTATCCCTTACTACATTAGGTCCGCTTAATGATGCGCAGGAGCTGGACGGCATAGATGAAGTTGATCAGAAGAGATACATGCATCATTACAACATGCCTCCTTACAGCACTGGGGAAGCGCGGCCCATCCGAAGCCCCGGACGACGGGAGATAGGCCACGGCGCTCTTGCAGAGCGTGCGCTTGAGCCTATGATTCCTTCAGAGGAGGAATTCCCTTATGCCATTCGCGTAGTATCTGAAGCGATATCTTCTAATGGTTCTACCTCTATGGCCAGCGTATGCGGCTCTACTTTATCCCTAATGGACGCCGGTGTGCCCATAAAGGCGCCTGTCGCAGGAGCGGCTATGGGTTTAATTAAGGATACCGATAGCGATAAAGTTGTTGTTTTGACTGATATCCAGGGGCTGGAAGATTTCTTGGGCGATATGGATTTTAAAGTGGCGGGAACTGAAAAGGGTATAACCGCTATACAGATGGATATAAAGATAAAGGGCATAGATGAGCCCATTCTTAAGCGTGCGCTGGCTCAAGCTAAGGATGCGCGGCTGTTTATTCTTAATAAGATGCTGGCCACGCTTGATAAGCCGCGTAAGGATGTTTCTCCCTATGCGCCTAAGACTATTATTTTCTATATCAATACAGATAAGATACGCGAGGTTATAGGACCCGGCGGAAAGATGATTAACAAGATAATTGATGAAACGGGCGTCAAAATTGATATAGAGGACAGCGGCCGCGTTATTATATACGCTGTGGACAGCGCTTCAGGTGCGGCGGCTAAGAAAATGATAGATGCTATTGCCAAAGATGTTGAGGTAGGCGAAGTTTATCTTGGAACAGTGGTGCGTATAATGCCGTTTGGGGCGTTTGTGGAACTGCTGCCTGGCAAGGATGGATTAGTGCATATTTCAAAGCTGGCAAATGAGCGAGTTGAAAAAGTGGAGGATGTTGTCAATATCGGAGATAAGATAATGGTGAAAGTTACCGAGATAGATGACAAAGGTCGTATAAATCTTACTCGTAAGGGGCTTATACCAGAGAAGGACGATAAGAAATAAGGTCATAATTTGGTGCTGTGTTATGCCGGTGTTTGTGAAGACGCCGGCTTTTTATTTTTTAGGCGGCGCAGCCCC
>OLIW01002774.1_pt1 | contig 12251 bp, 10 predicted proteins | sample 1601321 | NCBI WGS metagenome assembly OLIW01 (sample SAMEA2452114, study PRJEB22498) | human gut metagenome | reverse complement strand
CGGATCCCTGAATTTAGAGACATAGGACGGGTTCGCTTTTCATATAGTGAAGTATGAAAAGCCATTCGAATCAAACCAGACACAAAATAAAACAGGAGCATCTCGTAGAACAAATGGAACTGCCAAAAGACATTTTCCTGGGGATGCCGCTTCTTTCCATGGAAGGAAACCGTACACTTTGTATCGTTAACCACCGTGGAATTATCAAATACTGTCCGGAGGTGATCGGAATTGCAACACAATCCTATCATATCCGGATCGTCGGAAGGAGTCTGTCCATCCGGAAATATTCGGCGGATCTTATCGAAATTTCCGGATATATGCAGGAGATCACATTTCTGCCATGATAGAAAGGTTTCTTCGATTCGTCAATGGCAGTCTTTTGGTTTGTGCATGCGGAAGCAACATTTCCCGTTTTTTAAATTTATGTGCACGTCACGAAATTATGTTCTGGAAGATACAGCCGGATTCTCCGACGCAGGTTTCTTTTTATATCCGGTTGCAGGATCTGTATGAACTGCGTCCATATCTGCGGAAAACAAAAACGAGAATCCACATCAGAAAAAGGATCGGTTTTCCGTTTTTCTGGCAGAAATACCGCGCAAGAAAACTTGGAATTTTTGTCCTTTTGTGTGTCATGGCAGGAGTCTGGGTGCTCAGTACGAGAATCTGGAGAATTGAAATCAAAGGGAATTCCTCTCTGGGAGAAGATGCCATTCTGGAATATTTAAGTGCACACAACGTTACCTATGGCATGCCGGCAAAGGAAATCGACAATGATGCACTGGAGCTGTCCCTGCGTCAGGACTTGGAACCGGTGATCTGGGCAAGTGTATACGAAACGGGAACCCGGCTGGTTGTACAGATACAGGAGAAAATTTCTTCTCACGAGGAAACGAAAGAAGCAGAGGGCACCTGTATGGATCTGGCGGCATCTGCGGATGCTACGATTGCATCGGTCATTACAAGGAGCGGGCTTGCCAAAGTGAAAAAGGGTGATAAAGTGAAAAAAGGCGATGTGCTGGTCTGTGGACGGCAGGAAATTCTGGATGATAACGGTCAAGTGCGGGAATACTATTATAAAAGCGCCGATGCCGATGTATATGGATATACGATGCATCCCTATGAGGACTGGATTTCTTCCAAAATGACTGAAAAAAAAGAAACCGGTAATAAACACAAACGATATTTTCTACAGGTTCTGAATTGGCGCCTGGTAACTCCGGCTTTGCATGCGGAGTATGCATCGGAGCGTTCTGTAACGGATACCCGGCAGTTTTGCCTGCAGGACAGTTTTTATCTTCCGGTTTATTTTGGAGAAATCACAACGTCTGAGCTGCAGGAAAAGACCGTTATGCTGACAAAAGAACAGGTAAAACAGCTTGCTTTGACACATTTTTCACAATTTCTTTCGGAATTGGAAGAAAATGGGGTGCGAATTGTCGACAAAAATGTTATGATTGAACAGATAGATAAAAACTATCATATCTATGGTCAGGTAAAGGGGTGTGAAAAAATCACAACTTTAGTACCAACCGAAAGGAAACGAGAGGAACCTGTAAATGAGTCTGAATGAAGTATCGCTCCGGATACCAACGGAACATATGGCAAATGTCTTCGGACAGTTTGATGCCAATATCAAAAAAATAGAACGGACACTGGGTGTAACGGTTGTTGTACGCGATGATCAGTTGAAAATTATCGGTACTCCATCTGCCGCAAGCGGCGCACAGGAAGTGTTTGAACAGTTGTATGAGCTTGCAAAACGGGGAAATGTTATCAGCGAACAGAATGTAAACTACGCACTTGCTCTTTTGCAGGAACACAAAGGGTCTGAGATGGTAGAGATGGATAAAGATGTGATCTGTCATACCATACAGGGAAAACCGGTAAAGCCTAAAACACTCGGGCAGAAGGATTATGTAGATAATATCCGTAAAAAAATGATTGTTTTCGGGATGGGCCCTGCCGGAACCGGAAAAACATATCTGGCCATGGCCATGGCGATCACTGCGTTTAAGAATGAAGAAGTGGGACGCATCATTCTGACACGTCCGGCAATTGAAGCGGGAGAAAAACTCGGATTTCTTCCGGGAGATCTGCAGAGCAAAGTAGATCCGTATCTGCGCCCTTTATACGATGCCCTGTATCAGATTATGGGTGCGGAGTCATTTCAGAAAAATATGGAAAAAGGTCTGATTGAGGTTGCACCGCTGGCTTATATGCGTGGACGGACACTCGACAACGCATTTATTATTCTGGATGAGGCACAGAACACCACACCGGCACAGATGAAAATGTTTCTGACACGTATCGGCTTCGGCTCGAAAGCTGTGATTACCGGAGATGCCACGCAAAAAGATCTGGCCCCGGGAAGTAAATCCGGGCTGGATGTAGCACTTCGGGTTTTAAAAAATGTGGAAGAAATCGGAATCTGTAAATTAACAAGCAAAGATGTCGTCAGACATCCGCTGGTACAAAAGATTGTACAGGCTTATGATGATTATGAGTCCAGACAGAGCAGCCGGAGTGCGCGTAAGTCTGCCAGACAGGAGAAAAAATGAAACCCAAAGAGACAATAAACCTCTATCGCGTCATATCGCTTCTGGTGATCGCGCTTGTCACTTTTGGAGTGATGGGCGGGTTATGTGCCAAAAGCCACCTGTATCCGGATGAATGGCTCAGTATGTTTTTCCTGACCCTGATTTTTCTTCTGGCATGCATGTTTGAACTGGAATATGAACGAAAGCAGAAAGGAATATCGGCAAACACACAGACAACCTTTATCCGTCTTTCCGTTACCTATACGGTCAGTGGGGGATTGATCTATGCGATCAGTTATCTTCCGGAATTTTATCGTCCGGTGATGATCCCGGTGATTCTGCTCACCGCAGTGTCAAATTCCATGGTGGCGGTGTCTTTTGGATTGTTTTTCGATCTGGTGCTGGCACTGACTGTCGGGGGAAGTTTTTATGCCCTTGCTGCTTATATGATGCTTACAATGCTTGCTGCTGTACTGGCACAGGCATTAAAAGAAAAAAAATACCGTATGGGTGTATCCCTTCTGACTTTCTTTTTCAGTCTGATGATTCCGGAACTGTTTTCCTATTTATCAACGAAAGAAATGCAGAAATATTCGCTGCTTTATGCTTTTGGAACAGCATTCCTGACTTTTCTGACAGCAGCTTTTCTGTTTCACCGGCTGCTTCATGAAGCGGATCAGGAAATTGAAAACCATCTGCTGGATATCGTGTCCGAGGATTATTCGGAGGTAAAAGCCCTCAAGGATTTTTCCATGGTGGAATACCGCCACGCAGTGAAAGTTTCAGACATTGCCTGCCGCTGTGCAAAAGAAGTGGGATACCGGGCGAACTTATGTCTTGCCGGCGGTTTTTATTACCGTATGGGGCGCTGGATCGGGGAGCCATATATCAAAAATGCGGTCAATAAGGCAGAATCCTTATGTTTTCCGGCGGAGCTGATCTCCATTCTGGCAGAATACTATGGAGAAGAGCAGCTTCCATCTTCACCGGAATCCGCTCTGGTGCACATGGTGGATGCGGTTGTGATCCGTCTGGAAGCGATGGAACAAAATGTGGGACAAAGTGTCTGGAACCGTGATATTGTAATTTATCAGACCGTGAATGATTTTTCCTCAAGTGAAATTTATGACCATTCCGGAATGAGTATGAACCAGTTTTTAAAGATTCGTGAATTTCTTGCAAAGGAGGAATTACTTCGTTGAGTTTTTATTTAGAAGAAACATGTAACATACCGTTTGATTTTGCATATGCTAAGCTTGCAGAGGATGTGATTGCCTTTTGTCTGTCCCATGAGAATTTTCCTTATGAAGCAGAAGTCAATCTGACACTTACAGACAATGAAGAAATCCATCGGATCAATCTGGAATACCGCCAGATCGACCGTCCGACGGATGTTCTTTCTTTCCCGATGCTTTCTTATGAGAAAGCCGGAGATTTTTCTTTTCTGGAAGAGGAGAGCGAAGATGATTTTAATCCGGATACGGGAGAAGTCATGCTTGGAGATATTATTATATCGGTCGATAAAGTGTTAGAACAGGCACAAAGTTACGGACACAGTCCGAAGCGTGAATTTGCATTTCTGATTGTACACAGCATGCTTCATCTGTTTGGTTATGACCACATTGATCCGAAAGATGCGGCCATCATGGAACCCAAACAAAAACAGATACTCGAAGAGATGCATATCGTAAGAGATTAAAGAATGGATGTGTTTTATGAAAAAGAGATGGAAAATGATAGGCGTTGTCTGTGCGATTGCCATTTTATCCGCCGGATGCAAAAGTAAAGAATCGGAAGCTCCCACACCTTCATCCACACAGGATGTACCTGCAGAAACTGCCGAAACAGAATATCAGCCGGAACCGGTGGAAACCCACGAAGGAGAAGTCCGAAGTTTCTATACGGGAGAGTGGATGGATGAAAAAAAAGCAAAGAATCGTCCGGTTGCCGTCATGACAGAAAACACACACGTAACCCTTCCACAGTATGGAATCGGAAATGCGGATATTATCTATGAATGTCCGGTGGAAGGCGGCATTACCCGGCTGATGACAATTTATCAGGATTATGCTTCTCTTAAAAAAGTGGGAAATGTGCGAAGCTGTCGTCTGTATTATGTGTATTTTGCCAAAGAATTTCAGGCGGTTTATTTTCATGCCGGCGAAAGTAAATATGCACTTGATGTTTTAAATAGTTCGTTCATTGATCATGTGGATGGAATTACAGGAAAAGGCGGGGCTTTTTATTACCGCGACAAAAGCCGTAGAGCACCGCACAATCTGTATACAACCGGAGAAAATTTAGTGTCTGCCATAAAATCATACGGGTATGATACAAAGCTTCCGGAAAATTATACATCGCATTATCGTTTTACAACAGAAGATTCCCAAAATCTGCTGGATCAGGGAGAAGTTGCGAAAAAAGTATCCTTATACTATGTTGACGCGAAGCCCTGGTTTGTATACAATGAAACGGATGGCCTGTATTACCGCTATGAATTTGGTGATAAACAGATTGACGGTTCTACCGGAGAACAGCTTGCTGTGAAAAATATCATTTTACAGAATTGTTACAGCAGCCTGAAAGATTCCAAAAACGGAACTTTAGATATCGATTATCTTTCCGGTGGATCAGGAATGTACATCACAAACGGAAAAGCTGTCCCGATTACATGGAAGAGAGCATCCGCAAATGATATTACACATTATTATACACAGGATGGTCAGGAAATTATTTTAAATCCCGGAAAGACATGGGTAGAGATCGTCGAAAATAGCCGTGCATCCCAAAATAAAATCAGCGCGGAATAAAAGAAACAAAAGCATTGAGGTTAGAAGATGGGTAAATCAAAGAATAACGGAACAAATTTTCTGGTTCAGGGATCAATTCTTGCGGTCGCGTCAATTATAAGCAGAATCATCGGACTGGTGTATCGTATTCCATTGAACAATATTCTGGGCGATGTAGGAATCAGTTATTATGCCTGTGCATTTGACGTGTACAACGTGATTTTGATTATTTCATCCTACAGTCTGCCACAGGCAGTGTCAAAGACGGTTTCCGCGAAAGCGGCCAAAGGGCGGTACCGGTCGGTATATCAGGTATTAAAAGGTGCACTTCTTTTTGCCCTGGTATCGGGAATTGTGGCATCGCTTGTTGTATTTTTCGGAGCAGAATTTTTTACCGGAACACTCTTAAAAACACCATACAGTGTGTTTGCACTTAAAATCTTAGGACCGGCACTGGTTGTTGTTGCGGTTCTTGGCGTTTTGCGTGGATTTTTCCAGGGACTTGGCACGATGATGCCAAGTGCCATTTCACAGATCATTGAACAGATTGTTAATGCCATCATCAGTGTATGGGCAGCTTATGTTCTGTATCGCTACGGAACAAGGATCGGAGCGGTTCTCGGTGATGCCGAACATTACGGGCCTGCATACGGTGCAGCCGGAGGCACATTGGGAACGAACCTTGGATCTGTCGCTGCGCTGATTTTTGTACTTTTCGTATTTTTTGCTTATATGCATGTCTTTAAGCGAAGAATGAGACGGGAAAAAGGCGTTAAGGTAGAGCCATTTGCCTATACCATGAAGATCCTCATTATCACAATTGTTCCGGTTCTTTTAAGTACAACTGTTTACAATATCAGCAGTATCATTGACCAGAGTATTTTCAAAAATGTTGCGTTATTGCAGGGATACTCTGAAAACAAGATTGATGTATGGTGGGGCGTTTTTTCCGGAAAATATAAACTGCTGATCAATGTTCCGATTTCCATTGCCTCCGCGATGGCTGCCTCTTGCGTGCCGACACTGACGATGTCCTTTGCACAGAAAGATATGAAAAAAGTCAGGGAACAGATCAATTCTGCTATGCGTTTTATCATGGTGATTTCTTTCCCTTGTGCCATAGGACTTGCTGTATTGGGAGAGCCGATCTGTCGTCTGCTTTTCCCGGGAACGGCACAGACGGCACCTATGATGTGGGTTGGGGCAATGGCGGTTGTGTTTTATGCAATGTCTACGCTTTCAAACGGACTGCTGCAAGGCATTGACCGGTTAAAGATTCCGGTTATCAATGCAGCGGTTTCGCTTGTCGCTCATGTGATCGTACTGATTATACTGATGCTGTTTTTCCGCATGAATATCTATGCGGTCATTATCGCAAATATGTTCTTTGCGTTTTTAATGTGTATTATGAATGCGCTGGCAATACGAAAATACAGCGGCTATCATCAGGAAATTCACAAAACATTTATTGTGCCGGGAATTTCCTCAGCTATTATGGGAATTATTACCTATATCGTCTATCATGGCAGCTATGCGGTCTTAAAAATCAATGCGGTATCTGCCATGCTTGCAATTCTTGCAGCGGTTATCGTATATGCAGTTGTCTTACTGTTACTGCACGGACTGACCGAAGAGGAGATTAAAAAATTCCCGAAAGGAACTCTGATTGTCCGGGTTGCAAAAAAATTACATTTATTAAAGTAAATGGTATAAAACGGAAATAAAATGCAGATGCTACTGTTAGAAGGTGATGATATGAATCAAAAAACAGGCATCTGCATTCTTCTTTGTCTGGTTCTGCTGCTGGTCTTTGGCATCTGGTATCAGAAAAGAGGTGTAGAAAACACAAAAAATACCCAAGAACAATATGCATCCGAAACAGAGCACACCGTTTTGACCGGAACTCCTTACAAAGAAACGGAAAATGCCTATATTATCCGTACACAGGACAGCCGGCTGGTTGTTTTTTTACCGGATGGAAAAACCGTATATATGGAAACCGGGATTCGAAGTGAGAATTTAAGTCAAAAACTGCAGAAACAGGCGGAAAATGGCATTGGATTTGCAGATGAAGAGAGCCTTTTTGACTTTTTGGAAAGCTATTCGAGTTGAATATTTTATACCCATATGATAAAATATTTAACTGGTTTAACAGATAAAATGACAGGTGGACTATGGATAAGAAAAAATCAAAACAACAGGATGTGCTCGTGATTGGCGCCGGAGCTTCCGGCATGATGACCGCAATTACGGCCGCAAGACGTGGATTGTCCGTTACCGTCTTAGAACATATGGATAAGCCGGGGAAAAAAATTCTGGCAACCGGAAACGGAAAATGTAATTTTACAAATCTTAAGATGTCTCCCCGGTGTTATTACGGAGACCACGGACTGGTACAGGAAATTTTAAAGCAGTTTACAGTGGAAGATACCCTTGCGTTTTTCCGGGAGATCGGCATCTGGCCAAAAGAAAAGAACGGATATGTATACCCAAACTCCGGACAGGCTTCTTCCGTTGCGGATGCGCTGTCCGCGGAAATGAAACGAAGCGGAGTTTCCCTGGTCACTTCCTGTGACATCCGGCAGCTTGGTGAAACAAAATACGGATTTGAGGTACGGACATCCATGGGAACGTATTGTTCCCACAATCTTGTTTTTGCAACAGGTCTTCGTGCTGCACCGAAATCCGGAAGCGATGGATCCATGATTTCGCTGATAAAATCGTTTGGGCACCGGTTTGTGCCGATTTTGCCGGCACTGTGTGGATTTGAGGCAGAAGGAATGGAATTTTCCAAAGTATCCGGAGTCCGCACGGACGCACTCCTGTCTTTGTACATAGATGGGCAGAAATGCGAACAGGAACGGGGAGAACTGCAGCTTGCAGATTACGGGATTTCCGGTATTCCGGTATTTCAGATCAGCAGTCCGGCCTCGAAAGCGCTGTATCAGAAAAAACAGGCAGAACTTACCATCAATTTTCTGCCGGATTTTTCCGAAGATATGCTTGCGCAGGAACTGCAGCGCAGATTTTTACGGGATGCTGGGATACAGGATGCCGCAGAATCACTTCGTGGGCTTTTAAACCATAAACTGATTCCGGTTATACTTAAGGCAGCAGGCATTCCGGTTCATGAACACACGGAACGGATTTCCCAAAAGCAGATCGAAACGCTCTGCAGACAGATACAGACATTTCCTGTCCGCTTAAAAAAGGTAAGGGATTTTTCTGCTGCACAGGTGTGCACTGGGGGAATCCACACAGAAGAAATCCACACAGATACGCTGGAATCACGGATTGTTCCTGGCATCTATTTCGTTGGTGAACTTTTGGATGTCGATGGAATCTGTGGGGGATATAATTTGCAATGGGCATGGTCCAGCGGACATGTCGCAGGAAGTAAAGTAGGTTCATAATGATTAAAATCAATCAGTTAAAGCTTCCAGTAGGACATTCCCAAAAAGATCTGGAAGATAAAATCAGAAAAACACTTCGTATTCCATCGAAAGAAACATTTCATTACGAGGTGATGCGGCGTTCCCTCGATGCACGGAAAAAGCCGTCATTGTTTTATGTATATTGCATCTATGTAACGATCCGTCAGGAAAACAGCATCGTAAAAAAACTGCATCAACCTTCCGTCAGCTTTGTGACAGAAACCGGTTACCGTTTTTCGGAAATGGGGCATGAGCGTTTAAACCGGCGTCCGGTGATTGTGGGAGCCGGTCCCTGTGGTCTTTTTGCAGCCTGGCAGCTGACACTTGCAGGATATGCGCCGCTTATTTTAGAGCGCGGAAAACAGGTAGAAGACCGCAGTGCGGACGTTGAACGCTTCTGGAAAACCGGTATTCTGCAGCCGGATTCCAATGTACAGTTTGGAGAAGGTGGGGCAGGAACCTTTTCCGATGGAAAATTAAACACGGTGGTGAAGGATCCGTCCGGAAGAAACCGTTATGTACTGGAAACATTCGTAAAATTTGGGGCACCATCGGACATTCTTTATGATGCAAAACCACATATCGGAACCGATATTCTGGCGAAGGTGATCAAAAATATGAGGGATTACCTGATCAAACACGGCGCGGAGTTTCGTTTTCAGACCTGTTTAAAAGACATTCAGATAAAAGAAAATGCACTGCATGCACTTGTGACGGAGGATGATACGGTGATTCCTGCCGATGTTGCCATTCTTGCACTTGGACACAGTGCAAGGGATACCTTTATGATGCTGCACCGGCACCAGCTTCCGATGGAAGCCAAAAATTTTGCCGTGGGATTCCGCGTGGAACATCCCCAGCAGATGATCGATGATGCCATGTACGGAAACGGAAAAAGAAACGCCCTGCGGCTTCCTGCCGCACCTTATAAGGTGACGTCCAATTTTCCAAACGGACGCGGGGTATATTCTTTTTGCATGTGTCCGGGCGGTTATGTCGTAAATGCTTCCTCCATGAAGGAAAAAACCTGTGTCAATGGTATGAGTTATTCGGGCAGAAGTGGGAAAAACGCAAATTCTGCCATTATTGTTTCGGTTTCCCCTGCCGATTACGGAGCACAGGATCCACTTGATGGCATGCACTTTCAGGAAACACTCGAACATAAAACTTATCAGCTGGGAAACGGAAAGATTCCGCAGCAGCTGTTTGGCGATTACCGGCAGAATATTGCAAGCCAAGGATATGGAGATTTTAATTCCCAGACAAAAGGGCAGACCTGCTTTGCAAATCTCAGAGGTCTGATGACAGAGGACATGGAACATTCCTTTTTGCTTGGAATGGAACATTTTTCGAACATTATTCCGCAGTTTGACCGGTCTGATGCGATTCTTTCCGGCATGGAAACACGCACCTCATCTCCGGTGCGGATCATGCGGGATACAAATGGAGAGAGCCGTGTGCACGGAATTTATCCGGGTGGAGAAGGCGCAGGATATGCGGGAGGCATTATGTCGGCAGCGATGGACGGTCTGCGTCTGGCTGATGATGTGATGAAACGTTATCATCCGGTTTATTAGAAAGAGAGAAAAAAGTGAAACAAGAAGTAACACCAATGATGCAGCATTATCTGCAGACAAAAGAAGAATACAAAGACTGTATCCTGTTTTACCGTCTGGGTGATTTTTATGAAATGTTTTTCGAGGATGCCAAAACAGTTTCAAAGGAACTCGAACTAACGCTGACAGGAAAAAGCTGTGGACTGGAAGAAAGGGCACCGATGTGCGGGGTTCCGTTTCATGCCGCAGACGGATATATCAACCGGCTGGTCAAAAAAGGATACAAAGTAGCAATCTGTGAACAGGTGGAAGATCCGAAACTGGCAAAAGGAATTGTCAAACGGGAAGTCATCCGTGTAGTCACTCCGGGAACAAACATTGATATGCAGTCGTTAGACGAGGCAAAAAACAATTATCTCATGTGTATCGTATATATCGGGGATAAATACGGCATTGCGACGACCGACGTTACGACCGGAGATTTCTTTGTAACGGAAGTGGACAGTGAACGAAAACTGTTGGACGAGCTGAATCGTTTCAGTCCGACAGAAATCATCTGCAACGAGCCGTTTTATATGAGCGGGGTAGATATCGATGATATGAAGGAGCGCATGGGAATTGCGGTATCCGCTCTGGATTCCTGGTATTTCGGGGATGATCTGGCAAAGGAAACGCTGTTGTCCCATTTTCATGTACAGAGTCTGGAAGGGCTGGGACTGATGGATTACGACTGTGGTGTGATTGCCTCCGCGGCATTACTGAAATATCTGTATGAAACACAAAAGAACACCCTTTCTAATATTCTGGAACTCCGTCCGTATTCCATCGGGAAATATATGATCATTGACAGTTCCTCCCGGAGAAATCTCGAACTGGTAGAGACCATGCGGGAAAAACAAAAGCGTGGTTCCCTGCTCTGGGTACTGGATAAGACAAAGACGGCAATGGGTGCCAGACTTCTGCGCTCTTACGTGGAACAGCCGCTGATCGACAAAACAGAGATATTAAAACGGCAGGAACTGATTACAAATTTAAATGATCAGGAGATCACCCGGGAAGAATTGCGGGAATATTTAGGACCAATATATGATCTGGAACGTCTGATTACCAGAATTACATACCAGACCGCCAATCCGCGGGATATGATTGCTTTTTGCAATTCTTTAGAAATGCTGCCTCCAATTAAAACACTGCTTGAGGATTTAAAGGGAGAGCTTGCCACCGGAATCCGGGAACATTTTGACTGTCTGGAAGATCTGTGTGCACTTTTGAAGTCTTCCATCAACGATGATCCTCCGATTTCCGTACGTGACGGCAACATCATAAAAACCGGATACAATGAGGAAGTGGACCGGCTGCGGAACGCATCAACGGATGGAAAGAAATGGCTGGCAGACTTAGAGGGCAAAGAACGCGAAAAGACTGGAATTAAGAACCTGCGTATCAAATACAACAAAGTGTTTGGATATTATCTGGAAGTGACCAATTCCTTTAAGGATCAGGTGCCGGATTACTATGTGAGAAAGCAGACACTGACCAATGCCGAGCGCTATATTACGCCGGAATTAAAAGAACTCGAAGATACGATTCTCGGTTCCCAGGATCGTCTGGTCGAATTAGAATACGATCTGTTCCGCCAGATCCGGGATACCATCGCGGATAATGTTGCACGTATTCAGGCAACCGCACGGGCAGTGGCGCAGATTGATGTGTTTGTTTCCCTGGCACTTGTGGCAGGACAGAATAATTACTGCAAACCAAAGATCAACGAATCCGGCGTGATTGATATCAAAGGCGGCCGTCATCCGGTTGTCGAAAAAATGATTGTCAATGATATGTTTATAGACAATGACACGTATCTGGACAATCACAATAACCGGATTTCCATCATTACCGGTCCAAACATGGCTGGTAAATCCACCTATATTC
>OLIW01002766.1_pt1 | contig 12291 bp, 10 predicted proteins | sample 1601321 | NCBI WGS metagenome assembly OLIW01 (sample SAMEA2452114, study PRJEB22498) | human gut metagenome | reverse complement strand
ATCCGGGTGCCGGTCAGCCCTTCGTCGGCATACACATCCACCAGCTCCCAGCCGTCATGCTGGGCGATCTCTTCCGTATAATTGCGGATCTGGGCGGCGTAGGAATGCAGCTGATCCTTGGAGTCCGAACTGAATGGCGGAATGGAAGGAAATGCCGGATTTGAGCGCAATGAACAAAATCCGCTGGAGACCAATCTCATCATTATTGATGAGATGTCGATGGTGGATATTTCCCTGATGAATTCCCTTCTGAAAGCAATTCTACCGGGCACGCGTCTGATCCTGGTGGGAGATGTGAATCAGCTGCCGAGTGTAGGGGCGGGAAGTGTGCTGAAGGACATTATTGATTCGAAGATGTTTCCTACGGTAATGCTGACAAAAATTTTCCGACAGGCAAGCACCAGTGATATTATTGTCAATGCGCATAAGATTAACCGGGGAGAAAAAGTCAGCCTGGATAACAAGAGCATGGATTTCTTTTTCCTGAAGCGTTATGAGGCAGATAAAATTATCAACGTTACGCTGCAGCTGATCAAGCAGAAACTTCCGAAATTTGTGGGGGCAAGCGAATACGATATCCAGGTGCTTACGCCTATGCGGAAAGGGCTGCTCGGAGTAGAACGTCTCAATACGATTCTGCAGATGTATCTGAACCCGCCATCGGACAGAAAAAAGGAGAAAGAGCATGGGGCGATCGTTTTCCGGGAAGGCGATAAAGTCATGCAGATCAAAAATAATTATCAGCTGGAATGGGAGATCCGCAGCAAATATGGACTCTGCATAGACAAAGGAACCGGGGTGTTTAACGGAGATACCGGAATTATTGAAGAGATCAATGATTTTGCAGAGACCATCACGGTAAATTTTGATGAAGGGCGTATGGTGGAATATTCGTACAAACTGCTGGATGAGCTGGAACTTGCGTATGCTGTGACGATCCATAAATCACAGGGATCGGAGTATCCGGCCGTTGTCATTCCGCTTCTTTCCGGACCCCGCATGCTTATGAACCGGAATTTATTGTACACAGCGGTTACAAGAGCAAAGAAATGTGTTACGATAGTGGGAGATGATACAACATTTGAACAAATGATTGAGAATAATTCCCAACAGAGACGTTACAGCGGTCTGAAGGACCGGCTGTTGGAAAATAAGGAGGAAGCGTAAATGAAAGCACAGATTTTAACGGAAGATCAGATTCCGGAAGCGCTCAGTATTGCAAGGGGTGTCTTTGATTACTGTCTGCGTGCGCGGATCACGGATCTGGAAATGATTCATATATTTCTGCAATATACGGAAAACACAAACATCCGGAACATGATTGCAGAAGGAACTCTCACCATGTGGGGAATTTTTGAACAGGGGCATATGATCGCCATGTCAGGAATGCAGAAAGAGGGACATATTACCATGCTGTATGTGCTTCCGGTATTCCAGCGCAGAGGATGTGGCAGATGTCTGTTGGAAGAAATGAAGGCGTATGCGGCAAATCAATATCAGTTACAGAGGGTGACGTTATCGGCAATGCCGGCATGGACAGCGGATTATTTCACAAAACGCCGGTTTCATCCAATGGAGGTAACACAGCCGTGTTCATTTGTTCCGATGCAGGCAAAAACCGTGGCACGCGCGATATATGAAAAGAAAGAAATTCCATCCGGCGTGATCCTCGGAACCAGCATTGGCGGTCTGGCAGTCTGTGCGGCAGTTGCTGTCGGGTTCATGGTATTGTGGATGCATGGAATTGTATAATATGTATATTTATTCATAAAATATGTCACTTTTTTCTCTTGCAAAAAAGGTTGAAAAAAGTGACGATTTGTGATAAAATTTTTACAATTTAGGTAAAGCTAACTCAAGGTAAAAAAAAGAGATTCTCTCTTTTTTTTTGCCAAGATGCAAGAAAGGCAGGGCAAAGAATGAAAGCTTTTTTGATACTGGAAGACGGAACCGTGTTTACAGGTACAAGCATTGGTTCTACACGCGAAATCATCAGTGAGTTCCGCTTCTCTTGGGACTGGCTTGTACCGTCGGGGCTTTCTACAAAGGACTTTATCGCCCCGTCCTCGTTCCGTTTTGGCGACGGCAGGACGTTTCGCATGGGGCGTAAGCTCGGCGCGGTTAGTTTCCTTGAAATCCTCGCGCCGGAGCTGAATGACCGTATGCTTTCGGACATTCTCGACCTTGAAAACGGGATTATCGCCAATCTGCATATCCGCAGTATCGACCAGAGCGAAGCAATCAAGACCATCAAGCGCAAGATAACCGACCTCGACAAGATGAAGATTGAGGAACAGAAAAAGGCGGTACGCAGCGGGTACGACATGGATATAATTCCGTCCGACCTTGCCACCTTTGGCAGCGAAGCAAAGAACCTGTTGCAGGATTTACAGAGCAGAAATGAAAGAATGTTTCTGCTGACGTTCCTTGTGGTAAACATGGCAGACACGAAGCGGAAACTGGATAATGACGTATTCGCTACGGCGGGCTTTGCACAGAAAAATAACTGCGCTCTGACCCGCCTTGACTATTTGCAGGAAGCGGGCTTTATGTCCTCTATCCCTCTTGGAGAGAACCTTATCCCCATTCAAAGAGGATTAACGACCAGCAGCACCGCTATTTTTATCCCGTTCATCACGCAGGAGCTGTTTCAGCGGGGCGCAGCCCTTTACTACGGGCTGAACGCACTTTCTAACAACATGATACTCTGCGACCGCAAGCAACTGAAAAATCCCAACGGGCTTATCCTCGGAACACCGGGAAGCGGTAAATCCTTTGCGGCAAAACGGGAAATGACAAACGCCTTTCTCATTACTGACGACGATATTATTATCTGCGACCCGGAAGCAGAATATTTTTCCCTTGTGCAGCGTTTGGGCGGGCAAGTGATACGCCTGTCGCCTGCCGGAAAAGGCATGGACGGCAAGCCCCAGTATGTGAACCCTATGGATATTAACCTCAACTACTCCGAGGACGACAACCCGCTTGCCTTGAAATCCGACTTTATCCTTTCCCTCTGCGAGCTTGTTATCGGCGGCAAAGAGGGCTTGCAGCCCGTGGAAAAGACCGTCATTGACCGCGCCGTTAGGAATGTGTACCGACCTTTCCTTGCAGAACCCGACCCGGCAAAAATGCCGATTTTGGGCGACCTCTACAACGAACTGCTGAAACAGCCGGAGCCGGAAGCTGCCCGCATTGCGGCGGCATTGGAGCTTTATGTTTCGGGAAGTCTGAATGTCTTTAACCACAGAACGAATGTAGAGCTTTCTAACCGCCTTGTCTGCTTTGATATTAAGCAGCTTGGAAAGCAGCTCAAAAAATTAGGTATGCTCATTGTGCAAGACCAGGTATGGAACCGCGTTACCGTCAACCGCGCAGAGAAAAAAGCAACCCGTTACTATATGGACGAGTTTCATTTGCTTTTGAAAGAGGAACAGACCGCAGCCTATTCCGTGGAGATTTGGAAGCGTTTTCGTAAATGGGGCGGCATACCGACGGCAATCACACAGAACGTCAAAGACCTTTTATCAAGCCGCGAAGTCGAGAATATCTTTGAAAACTCCGATTTTGTCCTCATGCTCAATCAGGCACAGGGCGACCGGGCTATCCTTGCAAAGCAGTTAAATATCAGCCCACAGCAGATGAAGTATGTAACCCACACCGAAGCGGGCGAGGGACTTATCTTTTATGGGAATGTGGTGCTTCCCTTTGTAGACCATTTCCCGAAAGATACCGAGCTTTACCGCATTATGACGACGAAGCCGGAGGAAGTGAGCAGCCTATGAAACAGTTAAAACCACGCGATAAAATCACGCAGAAAATGACCCGCGACGGTGCGGTGGAAATCAATGAAACACAGCAGACTGCCGAGCGTATCAGCAGCCGGGAAGCAGACAGCGACTTTTCACAGCCGGACACCGCTACCGCAGAGCGTGTCATGGAACACCTTGACGCAGCCCATACCCGAAAGGCAAGCAAAAAGGCAGTCAAGAAAGCACAGGAAGCGGCTGTTTTGCGTACTTCCACTTCACGCTTGCAGTTTACCGACGAGGAACGGGAAACGCCAAAACTGCAACCCTACATCAAAAAATCGGAAAAAGCAGCCGACAAACTGGACGCAGCAAAGGCAGCTCTCCCGAAGCAGAAGAAACTTGTAAAAGAGCGCACCTTTGAGGAAACCACCGGAAAGGCAAAGACCCGTTTACGCTTTGAAGAACAGGAAAAGCCGATACCCGGCGGCAAATCCCACAAAAACCCGTTGTCCCGTCCCGCGCAGGAGGCGGGCGTTTTTGTTCACAACCGGATACATTCGGTTGAAAAGGACAATGCGGGTGTTGAGGGCGCACATAAAGCAGAAGAACTGGGCGAACGCGGCGCAAGGTACGGGGTTCGGAAAATCCGGCAGGGCTATCACAGCCGGAAGCTGAAACCCTACCGGGAAGCGGCAAAGGCTGAAAAGGCGGCGTTTCGGGCAAACGTCAATTTTCAGTATCAAAAAGCCCTGCAAAGCAACCCGCAGCTTGCGTCTAACCCGGTATCGCGTCTTTGGCAGAAACGGCAGATTAAAAAGCAGTATGCAAAGTCTTTGAGAAAAAGCCGCGGGCGTTCTGCACGGAAGGCAGCGGAAAACACCCGCAGGGCAGCAAAGAAAACCGCAGAAGAAACAAGAAAAGCTGCCTTTTTTGTAGCACGGCACCCGGTAGGCGTGCTGATCGCCATAGGTGTACTGCTGCTTTTCATTATGATTTTTGCGGGGCTGTCTTCTTGTTCGTCTCTATTTTTCGGCAGCGTTTCTACGGTAGCGGGTACGTCGTATGTGGCAAAGGACGCGGATATGCTCGGAGCCGAGCAGGACTACGCAGCATTGGAAACAAAGCTGCAAGGTGAGCTTGACGCTATCGAGGGAACGCACCCCGGCTATGACGAATACCGCTACAATCTTGACACAATCGGGCATGACCCCTATGTGCTGACTTCCATTCTAACCGCGCTGCACCTTGACTACACCCGCGCAGGAGTACAGGACACTCTGCAAATGCTGTTTGAAAAGCAGTACATTTTGACGCTGACCGAAGAAGTGAAAACTCTCTACCGAACGGAAACGAGAACAGGCACCCGCACCGTTACCGACCCGGAAACGGGCAAGGAAATCACCGAAACCTACGAATACGAGGTACAAGTGCCTTATGATGAGCGCCGCATATTAAACGTATCGTTAGAAAATTTCGATTTATCCAGCTTGCCCGTATCTATCATGGATGAGGACAAGCTGGCGCTATATGCAGGATATATGCAAACGCTTGGGAACCGTCCCGATTTGTTTCCGACCAGCAGTTACCCGAACGCTTCTACTATCAAAGAGCCATAAAGGAGGAATGCTGATTGCTTGAATTACAGCCCGTTACTCTTGCAGAAGCAAACGCTTTTGTTGCAAAGCACCACCGTCACCATAAGCCCGTTACCGGACATAAATTTTCAATCGGCTGCATAGCAGACGGGCGGCTTGTAGGCGTTGCGATTGTTGGGCGGCCTGTCAGCCGCTATTTAGATAACGGTCTTACGCTTGAAGTCAACCGTTTATGCACAGACGGGACAAAAAACGCTTGCAGTATGCTTTATGCCGCCGCATGGCGGGCAGCACGAGCTATGGGCTATCACAAAATCATCACTTATACCCTTGATACCGAAAACGGCGCAAGCTTACGCGCTGCCGGGTGGAATTTTACCGGGCTGGCTGGCGGCAAGCGTTGGACGGGAAGCCGCCGCCCTGCCGCCGATTTGTACCCGGCACAGATGAAATACCGTTATGAAAAACAAATCTGAAAGGAGCTATTTTATTATGACAAACAACAAAATTGACCGTATTGACAGGGAAATTGAAAAGACCCGCGAGAAAATCACCGAGTATCAAAACAAGCTGAAAGGGCTGGAAGCGCAGAAAACCGAAGCGGAAAATCTGCAAATCGTCCAGCTTGTACGCGCTATGCGCTTGACGCCGCAGGAGCTTACCGCCATGCTGTCCGGCGGTGCCATTCCCGGCATAGCTGCTGTAAATGATGAACAACAGGAGGACACAGACAATGAAGAATAAACGCTATTTCCGCAGCTTTTTTATCCTGCTTGCCGTTCTTGTCGTGCTATGCGGCTTTTCGGTTACCGCATATGCAAGCGGCCTTGAGGGCACTGCCTCGCAGATAACAGCCGAAACAAGCGTGCCCGCAGCTGACAAGCCGCCGGAAAACAAATACGAAGTAATAGGCAGCATGGAACTGCAGGCTTTGACGCCGGAGGGCAATATGAGCCTTGTGGACTATATACAGGGCGAAGCGTCCGACGATAAAGAGTTTATCGTGGTTCAAAGCAAGAGCGGCAATTACTTCTATATCGTAATCGACCATGCGGCACAGGGCGCAAACAGTGTCCATTTTCTAAATCAAGTGGACGAAGCCGACCTTATGGCGATTATTGAAAACGGGCAGGCTCAGAAAACCCCCGCCGCTTGCATTTGTACCGAAAAATGCGAAGCCGGAAAGGTCAATACGGATTGCCCGGTGTGCGCGAAAAATTTAAGCGAGTGCGCGGGCAAGGAAGCCGCAGCGGAAAAGCCGGACGCACCGAAAAAGGGAAACGGCAGCTTGGGCGGCATTATTCTGTTTTTTGTAATCGCTCTGCTTGGCGGCGGCGGTGCGCTCTATTACTTTAAGATTATGAAACCGAAGCAGAGCGCAAAGGGAAATAACGGGCTTGCGGACTTTGATTTTGATGAATACGACGAGGACGAGCCGCAAAGCGAGGACGGACAGCCCGAAACAGATGAAAAACAGGAGGATAAAGAATGAGTTATACCCTTGTGATTGCAGAAAAACCGAGTGTGGCGGCGAGTATCGCCGCTGCTCTCGGTGTAAAAAACAAGAAAGACGGATATATCGAGGACACGGGCTATCTCATTTCTTGGTGCGCCGGGCATTTGGCGGGGCTTGCGGAAGCTGCCGCCTATGGCGAGCAATACCGAAAATGGAGCTATGACAGCTTACCGATTTTGCCGCAGGAATGGAAGTACGCCGTTGCAAAGGATAAAGGCAGGCAATTCAAGCTCTTAAAGGAGCTTATGCATCGCGCTGACGTTTCGGAAGTCGTCAACGCTTGCGACGCCGGGCGTGAGGGCGAGTTGATTTTCCGTTTTATCTATGAAATGGCGGGCTGTAAAAAGCCCATGCGCCGCCTTTGGATTTCTTCAATGGAGGACGCGGCGATTAGGGCAGGCTTTTCAAATCTGAAAGACGGAAAGGAATACGAGCCGCTTTTTGCGTCTGCTCTCTGCCGTGCAAAAGCGGACTGGCTGATCGGCATTAACGCGACCCGTCTTTTTTCTGTTTTGTATCATCACACCTTGAACGTGGGGCGCGTTCAGACGCCGACCTTGAAAATGCTGGTAGACAGGGACACGGCAATTACAACATTCAAGAAAGAAAAATACTATCATGTGCGCCTGCATATCGGCGGTGCGGAAGCGGCAAGCGCAAAGATTTCCGAAGCCGACAAAGCAAACAAACTGAAAGCCGCTTGTGAAGCGTCGCGGGCTGTTTGTACTTCCGTCACCCGCGAAAAGAAAACCGTCGCCCCGCCGAGGCTGTTTGACCTTACCAGCTTGCAGCGGGAAGCAAACCGCCTGTTCGGATATACAGCAAAGCAGACCCTTGATTTAGCGCAAGCCTTATATGAAAAACGGCTTTTAACCTATCCGAGAACGGACAGCCGCTTTTTAACCGACGATATGGGCGGTACGGCGACACAGACCGCCGCCATGCTTTGCGGCAAGCTGCCCTTTATGGAGGGCTCCGATTTCACGCCCGACGTTTCCCGTCTGCTCGACAGCAAAAAGGTATCCGACCACCACGCCATTATTCCCACAATGGAGCTTGCAAAAGCCGACCTTGCCGCGCTGCCGGAAAGTGAACGCAATATCTTGACACTTGCAGAGGCGCGCCTTTTGTTTGCCGCCGCCGAGCCGCATATTTTTGAAGTGGTTACGGCGGTTTTTGTATGCGCTGACAATGAATTTACGGCAAAGGGAAAAATCGTGCTTGCTGCCGGGTGGAAAGAGTTAGAACGCCGCTACCGGGCGACGCTGAAAATAAAACCGGACGACGAGGGCGAAGCCGCCGAGCTTGTTTTGGACGCGCTGCCCTTTACCGAGGGACAGAGTTTTGACAAGCCGGGTGCGGCGGTAACGGAACACGACACGACGCCCCCGAAACCACACACCGAAGCGTCTTTACTATCCGCTATGGAACGCGCAGGGAATGAAGATACCGACCCGGACGCAGAACGAAAAGGGCTTGGTACCCCAGCCACCCGTGCCGCTATTATTGAAAAGCTCATAAAGGGCGGCTTTGCAGAGCGCAGGGGCAGGCAGCTTATCCCCACCAAAGACGGAAACAATCTGATTTGCATATTGCCGGAAGTGCTTACTTCTCCGCAGCTTACGGCAGAATGGGAAAACAGGCTGACGCAGATTGCAAAAGGAGCCGCCGCGCCGGAGGACTTCATGCGCGGCATTGAGGATATGACGCGGGAGCTTGTAAAAGCCTATCCTTTTTTAACCGACACCAACACGGAACTTTTCAAAGAGGAAAAACGGGTGATCGGCAAATGTCCCCGCTGCGGCAGCGACGTGTACGAAAGTAAAAAAGGCTATTTTTGTTCCAACAGGGATTGCACCTTTATGATGTGGAAAAACGACCGATTTTTTGAGGAACATAGGATAGCCTTTGCCCCGGCGATTGCCGCTGCACTTCTGAAAAGCGGCAAAGCAAAGGTAAAAAAGTTCTATTCCCCGAAAACGGGTAAAACCTACGGTGGGACGGTGCTTTTAGCTGACACGGGCGGTAAATATGTAAATTACCGTATTGCTGTTCAGAGGGACAGAGAAGTTACGCAGCAAGCATAGGAAGTGGGTACCCACTTCCGTAAAATCCCTGTTTTGACGCTATGCGCAAAATAGGGATTTTTTCCTTTTGGGATAGTCCCAAACCCTTATACAACCGAGAAAGGAGCGAAACAATATTGTCCTATTCAAGTTTTGATTTTGACCGATTAGAAACGGCTCAAAAAATGAAAATTGAGCGCACCATTTATTTTGAAAGTGAAAAAGCGGATATATCCAAGCTGGTTGATTTATCGCTTGCGGAGTTGTTGCGGCTACGACAGGAAAGCGCAGCCGCCGAGCAGACTGTTTTTGAAAATCTGCAAGAGCAAGCCGCCGCATGGGAACAACAGGCGGGAAATACGCTTTTGCTTGACAAAGCGATTGAATATGCAAGAACCCCCGCCGTTCAGCACACCTCTAATGAATGGCAGAAAAGCGAGTATGACCGCCATATCCGCAGCAACCGGGTCTATCAGATGAGCTACTACATTTACGAAAACACCCGGTATGACAGAGAAATGCAGAAATCTATTCCGTATTCGTGGACGCTTACATGGAGTGTGCGCACCAACAGCCCTAACCGAAACGAGCAGGCGAAAATCGCCGGACAGGACAGAAAGGTTTTTTCCGACAAGGCGGCTATGGAAAAGTATCTGAATGGACGTATCAAAGCATACGACCGTCTGTTTACGGAAATCTCCCCACCTATCCCGCAGGAGTACGCCGAGCATTTCAAAGTAAACGGTATGCTTTTACCGGACTATACCATTGAGGGCGAGGAACCCCCGCAGCAGCAGCCACAGATTCGCCGCGGCAAATCCGACTCCGGGAAACACGGCTTTCTGCAAAAACAAAAATGCCGCCGTCCACCACAAATAAGACAAAACCAAATCCCGCCGCCGCTGCCCGTCGAGATAGGCAAAAAAACGCTCCGTCCCTGCCAGCATGCCCCAAAGCATAAAAATGTCCGGGCACAGGTTCTGTACGTCCTTCCACAACGGCGACAGCGCCAACAGAAACAGCAGCGCCCATTGCGCCGTCATCCGTTTCGCTGCCGCATCAGCCTCCAGCCCGACATCTGCCGCATCCCCCCGGCACCCGGAAAATCCCGCATCTGCAACCGCCCGCGGCCCGCTCTCGTCGCCAGCCGAACCCGCAGCCCGGCCGCCAAACCCCGCACAAACCAACGCATATAATTTATACAGCACCGCGCCCCAGCCTAAAATCGCAGCAACCCGCGCCGCATAAACTATCGCCGTATCGCGGTAAAAAAGCTGCGTTACCGGTGCAAACAAATACCATAACAGCGGATTGTGATGTTGAAAAAAATCGCGGTACGGCACTTTTCCTATGCTGACCAGCCAGGAAGAATGGATATGCTCTGCCGTATCCATAAAAAATCCGGAGCCTCGGCAGACCCGCCAGACGGCCACGGCTGCAAACAACACCATTGCCGCATAAAAAACGGTGTTAAGCAGGCGCATTGCCTGACCTGTTTTCCGGTTCGCGATAAATGTCCCAATCCGGTTTGCCGCAAGTTTCCTGCCCCGGTTCGCAATAAATGCCCCAATCCGGTTTGCCGCAAGTTTCCTATTCCGGTTCGCGATAAATGCCCCAATCCGGTTTGCCGCAAGTTTCCTGTTCCGGTTCGCGATAAATGCCCCAATCCGGTTTGCCGCAACTGCCCTCGTCCGATGTCCCATAAATATCCTGCCTGCTGAAAAAAAACGTTCCTTTTTTTTCAGCACAAACGTGTGGATATTTATAACGTAAATATAGCCCTTTATATAAAACCAAAGTATAAGAAAAAAAAGGAACGTTTTAATTAAGCCGGAGCAGAATACGGCTTTCCGCGTGCCGCAATCCGTCAGCGGGTTTTATTTGCGGCCTTTTTCTGCCGTGTCGTCCTCCTCGTCATCGTCGCCGTCTTCCGTAAACAGGCGGATAATCCCTCTTTTGTACATCCACAGGTTGATAACGCCGAGAATAATGCTGATTGACCCGAAAACGTAAAGGATGTAGTACCAGTTCAGCTCACCCACGCGCATCAGCGTTTCCCCCGCATACGACTTGATGAAAAAAATGGCGACGCAGGTAATCGCAAACGCCAGAATATACGCCACCGTCCAAATCCGCTTCTGCACCTGCTTGGAAAGGATAAACGCCGTCAGAAGGTAGATAAACGCCAACGCGATAAACAAATAGGTTTCCATTATTTTTCTCCCGGTTAAAACTTTGACGTCCACCGCAGATATAAGCCTCGCCCGCCGCCATTTAAACCCCGCCCGCTCTCTTCTGCCCCCAGAGCATAAAAAATGCGCCGCGCTTTCTTCAAACGTAACGCATCTCGTCATTAACCGACAATTTTTAACTTAAGCCCTGTAATCCAGATTCCAGTCCGCATATCTTGCCGGGTCGTCGCCCCAGTTCTCGCGCACTTTGACAAACAAAAACAAATGGATGCGGTCTTCCAGCAGCTCTTCCAGCTCCCGCCGCGCCGCCTGGCCGATTTTTTTAATCATCGCCCCGCCGCGTCCGAGCACAATCTGTTTCTGGCTGTCGCGCTCAACATAAATCGTCATCTCCGCCCGCACCGAATTGTCTGCCCGGCGCTCCCACAGTTCCGGCTCCACCGTCAGCGCATACGGCACTTCCTGCCGCAAATACAAAAACAGCTTTTCGCGCACAATCTCCGCCGCCAGCAGTTTAAGCGGCAAATCAGACATCTGCTCTTCAGGATAATACCACGGGCTCTCCGGCAGATGCGCCGCCAGATAGTCGTAAAAATCGTCTACGCCTTTGCCGTTAAGCGCCGATACCATAAACGTTTCCGCAAAAGCATAAGCGTCGTTCAGCGCCGCACACAACTGCAACAGCGTTTCGCCGCTGACCAAATCGACCTTGTTTAAAACCAGAACCGCCGGAATTTTGTTTTCCTTAAGCTTGGCGATAATTGCCCGCGTTTCATCGTCAAAACCGCGCTTGGCGTCCACCACCAGCGCCGTTATGTCCGCATCGCCGACGCCGCCCCATGCCGAAGCGACCATCGCCCGGTCAAGCCGCCGCTTGGGCTTGAAAATCCCCGGCGTGTCCAAAAAGATAATCTGCGTATTGCCCCAAATCCCGATGCCCTTGACCGTTGTGCGCGTTGTCTGCGCTTTCGGCGACACGATGCTGACTTTGGAACCGACAAAATTGTTGGTCAGCGTAGACTTGCCCGCATTCGGCGCCCCCAGCAGCGCCACAAACCCGCACCGGCTGGGCTCGCCGCCGGCTGGTCCATTCCGGCCGCCCGCACCGTACGCCTTATCGCCCGTGGTTTCCGCCTCGGTCTCTGCCCCGGCTGCCTCTTCATCTGTAAT
>OLIW01002757.1_pt1 | contig 12334 bp, 8 predicted proteins | sample 1601321 | NCBI WGS metagenome assembly OLIW01 (sample SAMEA2452114, study PRJEB22498) | human gut metagenome | reverse complement strand
CGGGCGATGCGGAGTCGCAATATAAGCTCGCTCAGTATTATCTCGACTTGGGAGACGCTCAAAACGCATTTTTATGGGTGGATAGAGCAGCAAAACTGGGGCATCCGGACGCTCTAAATGGCCTTGGAACCTCTTATTTAGTTGGCATAGGTGTTAAGAAGGATAAAAAAAGAGGCTTAGAGTTATTAATTGAAGCGGAAAAAAAGGGCAGCAAAAAGGCCATTGGAAATCTTGCAAGCATTTATTATAAAGAGGGAGATTATAAAAAAGCCTTTGAGTGGGCCACTAAGGCCCTTGAATTTGGGGAATCGAATGATACAAAGGCTGATGCCACAAACCTTTTAGCGTTTTTATATCTTTACGGCAATGGAGTCAAGATGGATAGAAATAAGGCTATTGAGCTCTTAAAAAAGGCTTGCGAACTTGGCTCGAACGAGGCATTAGGCAATTTAGCGAGTGCTTACAAATCGCAAAAAGACTATAAAAAAGCTTTTGAATATGCGCAAAGAGGCGTTGAGGCGGGAAGTGAGATCGCCTTAGAGGTACTGGGAAATTTATATTTATATGGCGAAGGAGTCGAAATAGATAAAGACAAGGCTCTGGAGATTTTTAAGAAATTACTTGCCTTGGGAAATCCAGTGGGGAATGCATATATCGCGATAATTTATGAAGAGAAGGGAGACTATGAAAAGGCCTTTGAGTGGGCGTCAAAGGGTGCTAAACTCAATGATATTAAATCCATCTCGGTTTTGGGCTGTCTTTATCTAAATGGCCAATATGTAAAGCGCGATTTGGAAAAAGCAAAAGAGTTGCTTCTGCGAGCTGCCGAATTCGGGAATGAAAACGCAATGGGAAATCTTGCAGTCGCTTTTATTATGAGTGGAGACTATGAGAAGGCTTTTGAGTGGGCAAAAAAAGGAGCCGAAAAGGAATACTCAAATTCTCTAAATACGTTGGGGCTTTTATATATGGCGGGCATGGGAGTCGAGCAAGACTCGGAGAAAGCCAAAGCCTGCTTTATAAAGGCGAATGAATTGGGCTCCGAATTAGCCTTAAAAAATCTGCAAAGAGCATATTTCTTGAACAAGGAATACGACAAGGTTTTTGAATACGCTTCAAAGGTTGGAGATGTAAGATTTTTGGCGCTTTTGCATGCAGAAAAGGATTTTAAAGAGTATTCGCCCGAAAAAGCCTGCGCCTATTACAACATAGCCTTGCAAAAAAACGAGCCTTTCACGAAAGAAGAGAAAGCCAAGTTTGAAGCCTTGAAAAAAACTCTTAGCGACGCGCAATTAAAAGACTTAGAGCGCCTCGAAAAAGAGCTAAATAAGTAAGTCATAGGCAAGTGCAATTTCTAATGTTTGTGGCAGGTTTGTGCATGGGCGTTTTGTCGAGTTTTAATTTGCTGAGTTTTAATGTTCTGCAACTTGGCTTTGCGCGCAAAAATCTCAGATAAAAATTTTTTTCGGCTTATTCCTTATCATAAAAAAATCTTTCCTTAATTGCAGCCTGCTTATTTATTATTCATTGGCTTTAACTCGGATTTTTATGGAAATTGGACTGTGGAAAATCTGAGATTCTTTCTTAAAAAATTTTCTCCAAGCTCAAGTCTTTTTATCTTTCGAGGTTTTTATTTTTTTGATACTTATATTATTGCCCACAAAAGCTTATTTACTTTGAAAGTGCCTTAATCTAACTGTTTAGGGGCTTACTCTTTAGCTGTTTAGTTTTTTACAAGCCCCAGAGTGCTGGCAATTGATGCTAAATAAAATACCTGCGAATTACTTTGACTTTTGCCTTGGAGCTGCTTTGACTCTTGCGGATATTTTATATGGCAGATAGCAAGGCAAACAATCCCGATTTATTGAAGCAGAAAGTCCAGTTTTGGATTGTCTGCGGCTCGGTCTTGCTCTTGGCGGGCAAGTTCTTGGCGTACGGACTAACAAATTCTGTGGCGATTTTGACCGACGCTATGGAGAGCATAGTAAACGTCTTGGCGGGCTTTATAAGCCTGTATAGCTTGAGGCTAGCGGCTCGACCAACCGATGGCGACTACCCCTACGGCCACGGGAAAATTGAAGTGGTCTCGGCCTCGCTCGAAGGGCTCATGATACTGGTTGCGGGCGGACTTATCATTTTTGAAGCCGTAAAGCGCATATTTATGCCCATGCCCATAGAAAAATTGGACATAGGTATAATCATAGTCGCGCTCTCTGGAGCTGTAAATTTTGCGATGGGTTCAATAAGCATAGCGCTTGGCAAAAAGTACGATTCTATCGCGCTTGTGGCGGGCGGGCGTCACTTGCACTCCGACACATATTCCACTGTGGGCTTGGTATTGGGCTTAATAATACTGGCTCTCACTCAGATTTCTTGGATAGATAGCGCCCTCGCTTTGGTATTCGGCGCGCTAATTGCAATTACGGGAATTTCAATTTTGCGAAAGACCATTGCAAACCTCACCGACGAAGCCGACGACGAAACACTGAACAAGGTCTTGGACGCTATAAATAAAAATTTGCGCGACGACTGGGTGGATGTACACAACCTTAAAATCGCAAAATTCGGCAATCACTACCACATAGATTGCGACCTCACTTTGCCGCGCTTTTACAATATCTCTCAGGGGCACGACGCTTACGAACTATTTAAGTCGGCACTGATTAAGGATTTTTCCGACAAGGCTATTTTTTCCATACACTTTGACCCCTGCAAGCCAAAGCATTGCAAGCACTGCAAAGAGCAAAATTGCCCCTTGCGCGAGGCGCCTTTCGAGACTCCGTTTAAGCTCACATACTCCTGCATGGTAGGTGTAGAAAAGCACAATTAGTACTTTTACTATTTGACTTTCATAAATATTCCTATAAACTTAGCGCTACTCGAGGTTTTTATGGGGACAAATATGAAAGTCTTACTTTTTTTTAGGGTAGTACTTTGCTTTTTTGCGCTATTTTTAAGTAGGCTTTTCCCTGAGGCCTTGGTGTTGTGGTTTGCAGAAAAAGCGGCAAAAATTACGGCTTTAATTTTATTTTTAAACCCGCCCACGCTCGCAAGTGAGGGCGTGTATTTAGATGTGTTTTCCCCAAACGGAGTCTTAGTTAATGCCTCCTGCTCGGGAGTTTCGTTTTTTTCAATATTAACTGCGTGCGTATTTTGGATTTTAAGCGAAAGGTGCAGGGGCTTTTTTGCCTTAATTTTAACTTTTATTGCATCTATTGCGCTATCTATTCCGCTTGCGATTTTTGCAAACGCCTTGCGAATAAGTGTAGCAATTTTAGTTTTAAATTTTACGCGCGGATTCTTGGACGAGCGCTTTGCGCCTGCGCTTCACATGTTCGCGGGCGGGGTGGTATTCTTTTCATTTCTTCTTTTTATAACTCTAACTCTAAACTTCGGCTATGTTAAAAGAAATTAAAGACTTCCTACTTCTAGATTTTAGTAAAGAATCGAATTTTCAAGGCAGTCACATTTTGCCAGACTTCTTCTACTCGGCGCGTTCGCTTTGGATATTTTTTGTTCTTCCGCAGCTTTTTATGCTTCTTGCAAATCTAAACGCGGGGCGGATTCTGTGGGGTGATATGGACTCTGAATCTATAGTGAGTTTTTGCGTTTTGGTATCGCTTAATATAGTCGTTCTAATCTTTGGCGCGCTTGCGGCGGGGGCAAAGAGGCGTTATCTTTCAATCGCACGTTCTTTTGGGCTTGTTTTTCTTTTAGTATTTTACTTCGCTGTATCGCTCTACTTTATTCCAAAAACTTTTACCGACGTTTCGCCGTGGATATTTTCATTTTTCGGGCACTTCTTTAACTTTATTCTTTTTATAGCCATACCTTCTCTGTTTTTAGGCCTTAAAATTTGCGCCTTTGATTCCAAACTGGATCTCGGTAAAAGCTTCTTAATATCGCTTATTTCGGCAATTCTTGTTCCGGCGTTTACATATTTGCTATTTCTGTTATTATCCAAATTTAGTTCATTACCCGATTCGCTAGTACTAATATTTATAGCAGTATTTTCGATACTCGCATTTTTAACTTGCGTTGCGGTGGGGCGCGTAATTGCGATTTCCTTTGGCGCAATTATTCGCGAGCAAAATAAACTCCTTCGCCTGTTTTTGATTGGACTTTTTGGCATGGTATTGCCCGCCGCCTACTATTTTTATTTTGCCATCAATTCGATGGAAATGCCCTTTGACGAAAAGTTCTTCTGGGGCGTGGTGCTTGCAAATTTTCTGCTCTTATTGCTTCCTATATTTAAATCTAAACTTCCCGCTTTTTTACAAATATTTCTAACGGGGCCAATATATTTAATTTTAAGCTATGTAATGCTTCTGTTTTTGCCCTTTATGCCACTTATGCCTTTTCTTATTGTTAAGGGTATCGGCATAGTAATGATAGCCCCACTTGTTTTATGGTTATTTGCTACGCTTAAAATTACAAAGATTTTACAGGCTCAAACTAAAAAAGCTCCCGCTGTCGGAGTTCTTGTTTTTGCGATGCTTTTGCCCATATTTGCCATTTGCGCCCGCGATTACTATTACCGCGTGGAACTCGCAAAGGCCCTCGCCTACGTCGAAAGCCCCGATACAAACTCAGACCGCAACTTTGAAGGCGACCCTGAGGCCGTAGCAAAGGCTGCAATAAAATTTTTGGAGTTTAAGTATGGCGACTACTATCCATACCTAACGCCCCTTGAAATGGAAATTCTGTGCGACTCTATGGTGGTGCGTGATTCCTACTTGGAGCGGATATCGCTGCTATTTCTAAATAGGCCGCTGGAGTTGGAAATAAGCGATGTAAAAAAGCGGAGTTTTCTAAATTTAAAAACCGCATTTATGGTGGTTAGGACTGAAAAAATTTCAAAAACACGCGAGATTAAAAGCGCTGATTTTAAAGCGGAGGGTGGAAATTTTGGAAAGCTCTCTTTAACTCTTGCCGCGGGGGAAAACTTTTATAGCGAATTTATCGGAAATCTCGAGCTTCCCGACGGCGTTTTTGTCAGCGCTATGTCATTTGAAATGAATAAACTAATGCGCAGGGCAAGCTTTGTTGAAAAGAGGTCGGCTCTGTGGGCGTATCAGAATATTGTAAGCGATTTGCGCGATCCGGCCATTGCATTTTACAAGGGCGACAACTTAGTTTCGCTGCGCGTCTTCCCTATGGATTACGACTTCAAACTCGAGCTTGAGTTTGCAAAATTAAGCGGAATAGAAAATTCAAAGTTTTCGATAAACGGCAAAAGCTTTGAATTTGAAGATTCGCCGAGTTCAAACAAACTTTTAAACGTTTATGATTGCGGAGAATTTTTTGCCTTAAGTCCAAACTTTAAGAATTTTAACGAAGGCGATTTTACAAAACTTAGCATCTTGCCCGCCGTAATTTTAGATATGTCGGCTAGCGGCGCAAAATTTGAAGATGTCGAAAAATTTTTGCAAGATTTGGACAGAGAGTATCCGAGCGTAAGCAGAGTTAAATTCTACTTTTCAAATTTGAACTTCTCGCCCTTTGAAAAAATAGTGGAGCGCGGCGAAGGCGGCAAGTGGAATCTGGGCGGATTAAAAGTCGCATTCGATTCCTTTAAGAGGGTGGGGGGCTTTGATAAAAATTTGTCAAAGCTATTTGCGGAGGCCGACATCGCAAAAAACTTCTCAAAGTCCGCCGAATTTTTGCCTGACGATAGCGTTCAGATATTTTACCTTTCAAACCCAAGTAAGACTAAGGAATTTGAAAATCCTAAATTTGAATCGAAAAGCGCTATTGTACTTAGGTGCGGAGATTCAATTCTTCAATTTGAAAAATCGGGCATCGATACTTTGCAGATAGTTGAGGCAAAATACGGAGATAATCTTGAACTCTTTAAAAATTCAAAATTTGAAAGCTTGCCGGAAGATGTACTTGCAATGTTTTCAGACCAGCGAGATGTCGATATGTTAAAGCTTTGGAGGCTATCCGAAAAGATTGCGGCAAATCCATCGCTAAAGCAGAGCCTTTACGCGGAGGCCGCGAAGCTAAGTAAGGAAATAAAAATTCTCTCACCCCAGACGGCGCTAATCGTAGTAGAGCGCAAGTCGCAGGAGGAGATTATGAAGCGTGCCGAAAAGAAGGCTTTAAAAAGCGACAAAAATTACGAGCTAACGGAGTCCGACCTTGATGAGAGCGATACTACCGAGATGTCGGAGCCCTCGGAGATTCTAATGGTATTTTTTGCGCTACTTGCGCTAATTGTATCGGGAAAAGTTGCAAAAATTGTGCGCGCGCGTAGTCTAAATTAAAAGAACTGCAAAAGTTCTAGCGCTTGCGAATTTTTATCCGCTATTTAATAAGGCGCCTTAAACTTGACTTTTAAGTCTCAAAATGGGAGAATTGCACGATTTTTGACAATGCCCGCGCGTGCCTGCGGTAATTTGCAAGAATTGACGCCCGCAGCGCGGGTGCCCCGATAAAACTCAAATATTCTTTTCTATGAAAATTTTAATGGTTTCTCCAGAGTGCGCTCCCTTTTCAAAGGTCGGGGGGCTTGCGGATATGGTTTCTTCGCTTTCAAAGGAGCTTGCAAATCAGGGGCATGAGGTGCGCATAGTAACTCCGCTTTATTCCTGCGTGAAGAAAGACGAGTCTTTCAAGCTGGAGCTATCGCCATTTTGCGTGCACTTGGGCATAGGCGTTGAAAATTTTTGCGCGGTTTGGTCTAAAGATTTAGGGAAGGCAAAGGCGTTTTTTCTAGAGTATGACATGTACTACAAGCGCCCAGGAATTTACAATGAGGGCTCGTATTCCTACCAAGATAACGGTGCGCGCTTTGCATTTTTAGATAAGGCTGCAATTGATCTTTGCGAGTCTCAAAACTGGATTCCCGACGTAATCCACTGCCACGATTGGACTACGGGCTTTGTGCCGCTTTATCTAAACACGACCCATCGCTACTCAAAAATAGGAAGGGCTGCGACGGTATTTACCATACACAATATGCAACACCAGGGCATATTCCCGCGCGAGCTTTTGGAGTTTGCGGGTTTGCCTAGCGCGGAGTTATTTAACTCGCACAACTGCGAAGCCTTAGGGAATCTAAACTTGATGAAGGGCGCAATTTACAATTCCACAAAAATTTCCACCGTAAGCCCCACTTACGCCCAGGAAATTAAAACGCCCCAGTACGGCTGCGGGCTCGACGCTCTAATGCGCTTTAAGGCGGCCGATATGGTTGGCATAGTAAACGGCATTGATTACGAAGAGTGGAATCCGGCAAAAGACAAATTTATAAGCGCAAATTACTCTTTAGGCGATATGTCCGGCAAGGACGAGTGCAAGAAGGCCCTGCAAAAGCGCTTGGGGCTTGAGCAGAACCCGAATGTGCCGATTTTCGGAGTGGTGTCGCGCTTGTACGAGCAGAAGGGCTTGGACTTGTTGGCGCACATAATAGATCCGATAGTCTCTAACATGCAGGTGCAGTTTGCGATATTGGGAAGCGGAGAGCCCTCATTGCAGGCGGATTTCTCGCGCCTTGCGAGTATCTACGGAGGTAAGGTCGGCGTTTACATAGGTTACGACAACGCGCTTTCGCACATGATAGAGGCGGGCTCAGACTTCTTTGTAATGCCCAGCCGATTCGAGCCCTGCGGACTAAACCAGCTATATTCCATGGCTTACGGCACTCCGCCAATTGTACGCCACACGGGCGGGCTAGCAGACACCGTAAGCCAATATATGGAAAGCAGCGCAAGCGGAGATGGCTTTGTATTCTACGACGCTACTACATCGGCTCTGTACAACACCATAGGTTGGGCCTGCTCAACCTACTACGATAGAAAGTCCGACTATCTAAAATTGCGCGAAAACGGTATGAAAAAGGACTTCTCTTGGAAGAAATCCGCGCTCGAGTATTCTCAGCTTTACACTTGGGCTATAAACCAGAGAAGCGGACTTATGTAAATGGCCTTTTTGCGCTCAGCACAGCGCGCCTACGAACGCTCGGCGTTGGAGGCGCGGTTTGAAAATTTTGACTTCAATTGGGAGTCGAAATTTTCTCGCGCGCAAATTTCGCGCGGCAGGCTCTATTACACAAGCGGTTTTGTAAAGACGCTTGAAGTGCACGAAAACTACGCTTCGGCCTCTCTAAAAATCGATGACGAAACCGAGCCCTATTGCGTTATAAACTTTGACGGCGGCGCATTTACGCTGCGCGGCTCAAGCCGAGATGAAGATTTAAACGCAGCTTGCGCCGTAGCCTGCATGTACGAGCTAGAGGAGCTTCTTGCCGACGAAATTCCGGCTATAAGGCCGGATAAAAAGGAGCCTGAAAAGGAAGAGAAAGCCCTGCCGCAATCTGAAGCCTTGCCCGCTGCATTGAAAGAGAGTGCGATGCCGCTTGTCTTACAGTTTAAATTAAAGCGCGAGGCTCTAACTTTTACGGCGTTTTGGAAGACGCCAAAGGGCTTGACTGCAGCTTTTAATAAGGGAACTTCGGCTACTTTAAATTCGGCGGAGCGCGAAAAGATTGTAAGGCTTGCACGGCTTGCTAGAAAGTCTCACTTTAGCTACAATGGAAAGAGCCACGTTTGCGAGGATAGCTCCTCATTCGCAGGTTTTGTAAATGTGGCCTTGCCGCAGTGGAGAAGGTATTTTGAAATCCAGCATTCCGACGATCTTGAAATGCTTATGCACGGCGTAAAAGATGTCGATGTCGATTTGCAGCTTGAGCTTGATGAAGATTTTAATTTGCGGCCGAGTTTCAGCGGCTCATCCGGAAGCTTCAAGCTCGATTACGACGAGCTAAAGCTTTTGCAGGGCAGGGACTGCCGCTGCAGAATTATCCAAAATAAAGGGCTTTTGCGGCTCTCAAATAGCGACGACAAGTTGCTTGGGGCAACGAAGAAGGCCTTGGATTTCTTTGGCGGAAAAATTCCCCGCTACATGCTTTTTACGCTCTTTGACGAGGCTGTAAAAATGTCTCTATCCTCAAAGCTTGGCGAGTGGAAGCGCGAGGTTTTAAGCAAGCCTGAGGATTTTGAATGGGAGGGCTTCTTAAGGCCGTACCAGCGCGAGGGCGCGGGCAGAATGGCAAAGCTTTTTAGTTGCGGCTGCTCTATGCTCTTGGCGGACGAAATGGGCTTGGGAAAGACCGTTCAAACTCTGAGTGTAATTTCAAAGTATTACGGCTGCGGCAAGAAGTTCTTAATAGTTTGCCCTGCGAGTGTAATTGCCGTTTGGCTAAACGAGGCAAAGAAGTTCTTCCCGCATTTAAACTGCAAAGTCTTGGGAGCTAATTCAGACTTTAGTGAGGATAGCGACGCCCTTTGGATTTCAAGCTACACACAGCTTAGGCGAAACCGCCAGAAACTCGATACGCAGGAATTTGAAATCGCTGTCTTAGACGAGGCCCAGTACATAAAAAATCCGGACTCAAAAGTTAGCGAGGCCGCATGCGCGATTCGGACAAAGCACAAGGCGGCGCTGAGCGGAACGCCCATAGAAAATCGGCTTTTGGATATGTGGTCCATATTCAGATGGCTCATGCCGGGCCTCATGGGAACAAGGCCGGATTTTGCGCATAGGCTTGCGACTGAGCCGGATTTTGCGCATAGACTCAGGACGCAGATTGCGCCATTTGTGTTGCGCCGCCTAAAAAGCGAAGTCGCGGCGGAGTTGCCGTCAAAAATCTTTGTGGACTTGCCCTGCGTTATGAGCGAAGTTCAGGAGCAGGAATATGCGAAGCTATTGGAGAGCGCGCGGGAGTCTGTGCGCGCAGGCGCATTGGGAGAGCGCGGCGGGAGAGTTTCCGTGCTATCGCTTCTTACGCGGCTTAGGCAGGCTGCTTGTGATCCCGCTTTGCTGCCGTGGGTAGGGGGCTCTTGCGATCTCTTAAATAGCGGAAAAATTAAGGCTATTTCCGACGCTTTGTCATCAATAGTTTCAAGCTCGCGAAAGGCTGTAATATTTAGTCAGTTTACCTCGTTTTTAAGCCGCATACGCGCAAAGATTGAGAGCGAATTTCCCGAGGCGAAAATTTTTGAATTAACGGGAGCTACCAGAAATAGAGCCGAGCCTGTAGAGGAGTTCCAGAGGCAGAAATCCGCGTCAATAATGCTAGTAAGCCTCAGGGCAGGCGGCACTGGAATAACTCTTACGGGCGCAGACTACGTATTTCTGGCGGACCCTTGGTGGAATCCCGCAGTCGAGGAGCAGGCTATAGACAGAGTTCACAGAATAGGCAAGCGCGGCGATGTGTTCGTGTACAGACTAATCTCTCAGAACACAGTTGAAGAGAGCGTTAGAAAGCTGCAAAACCAGAAGCGCGAACTCTTTAGCGACATTATCGGAGAGCTTCAGTCGGGCGGGCGAACTTTTGAAGAAGACGTGCGCAAAATCCTTGAAATTTAACGCGCTTAAATTAGAACTTTGGCTTATGAAAATAATCTCTTGGAATGTAAACGGGCTCAGGGCCGTGCTTAAGAAAAATTTTTCGCTCTTTGTAGAAGAGTATAAGCCCGACATATTGTGCCTTCAAGAGACGAAAGTTTCGCGAGATATTTGCGACTCAATAGAACTGCCATTCAAGGCAAAGTACTTTAATTGCGCCGTAAAAAAAGGCTATTCCGGAACGGCAATTCTCTCAAACACCCCCGCTTTTGACGCCCGCCTAATAGATCTGGAGGGGCACCCCGACGAGGGGCGGATACTCTGCTGCGATTACGGCGATTTCAACTTGATAAGTACCTACGTTCCAAATTCGCAGGACGATTTGCGCCGCCTGCCTTACCGCAGGCAGTGGAACAGGGATTTCCGGGAATTTGTAAAAGGGCTTAGAAAACCCCTTGTAATTTGCGGCGATCTAAACGTAGCCCACGAGGAAATCGACTTGGCAAATCCGGATACAAATCATTTTTCGGCGGGTTTTACCGACGAGGAGCGAGAAGACTTTACGACGCTTTTAAACGATGCGGGGCTTGTGGATGTCTGGAGGTATTTCAATCCGAAAGTGAAAGATAGGTACACTTGGTGGAGCTACAGAAGCCGAGCTCGAGAGAGAAACGTGGGGTGGAGAATAGATTACTTTTTGGTCTCAAAGGGCTTTGAAAAATCGGTGAAGCGCTGCGAGATTTTAGACGATGTTCTAGGTTCGGACCACTGTCCGGTCCTGATTGAAATCTAGCCATGCGCTCGGATGTTCGCAAGTTGAGAATTGTAAACGGAATTTTGGCGGCGCGCTCCGATTTCGGAAGCGATGTGTTTTTGCAGACAAATTGCGCGCTAGACTTTGCTCTTTCGCAAAATGCCGAACTAAGCGCTCCGCGCGACTTTGCTAGGGCAATTTTAAAGATGTATTCTCCCGATTCCACGCTTGAATACTTGGATATGTCGGGGGCTTATTTTGATCCGCTCTTTGCGCTTGCAACAATAAATGACGCTATAAAGAGGCTAGCGGGTTGCAAGAATCCGATTTTAATTATAGAGGGCTTGGACGAATCGACCGTCCGCGGCGGAAAAAGATGGTCTGCAAAAAAACGTATTGAATATGCCGAAAATTTATCTACAGTTGAGGGCATAGTTCTAAGGTATGAGAGTTGCCTGCCGAACTTGGAAATAATATTTGTCTAGTATGAAAACTATATTCCAGAAGATATACGACGGCGAGGTGCCTTCAAAGCAAGTCTACAAAGACGACCTTTGCATGGCAATTTGCGATTTAAACCCGCAGGCGCCGGTCCACATTCTGCTAATTCCCAAAAAGCCCATACCGAGGCTGTCGGAGGCCTCCGGGGAAGATGCCGAAATTTTGTCGCACTTGCTTCTCACGGCTCCGAAAGTTGCAAAGGCAGCCGGGCTTGAAGATGGGTTTAGAGTAGTTATAAATAACGGGCTAATGGCCGGCGAAACGGTTCCGCATTTGCACTTGCACATACTTGGCGGCAGGCAGATGGCTTGGCCTCCGGGTTGATTTTTGCGCTAAATGTTACAGACGCAAAACTTTGTCCGATTTTTAGATGCTAAAATATTCAGATACCTACAGAGTCAGAATTTCAGATAGCGATGTAAATGGCTTTTTGAAATTGCCGTCTTTTTTGCAAATGATGCAGGAGCTTGCTAAGGACCATGCCGAAGTCTTGGGCGTTGGGTCTTCTACGCTAATGCCGCAGGGTCTGGGCTGGGCTCTAGCAAAGCTTAGGCTAGATATAGATAGGCTTCCCACTTGCGGAGAGAGAGTCTGCATAAAGACTTGGGCCTCAACCCGCACAAAGGTAACGACCGAGCGCGAGTTTGTGCTCTCCGACGAAATGGGAGACCCTGTCGCAACAGCCCGCACAATGTGGATACTGTTCGATCTTAACAAGAGGCGCTT
>OLIW01002753.1_pt1 | contig 12350 bp, 20 predicted proteins | sample 1601321 | NCBI WGS metagenome assembly OLIW01 (sample SAMEA2452114, study PRJEB22498) | human gut metagenome | reverse complement strand
GTCAACCATTTCCTCGAGCTTTTCTTGAGCATCTCGGAAAGGGTCTGTCTTGTCAGGGAAAAGATCGTCGTCTTCGCGTCCGGGGGTGCCGAATCCTTGAATAAATTCGAAGTAGGTCATGGTGTAGACAACAAAAAAGGGCCCCTGATTTCTCAGAGGCCCTGATACGAAAAAGCCCGCGCGAGGCGGGCCTTGTGAATTCTTAGTGTTTGTGTTTAAGGAGCTTCAATGCGAGAGCGAAAGCAACCACAGCACCAACGGCGCAGATGGTTCCGAAAAGTGTCCAAGTGCTCATTCTGTGTACTCCAAAATGTAAGTTAACCCGATTGACACTGCCAAGCAGGCTAGACCAATAAATTGGCCATCAGGCACTCCTTGAAACACGCCAACCGCCAGTCCAGCGACGCCGATCTTTTCGTAGATGTCAGCGAAGCGTTTGACCAGCGCTCGAATCTGTTGATCTGTCAGTTTCATTATATTGACTCAAGTTGCTTGTTGTTGCGTCATGTTGCTTCATGTTGTGACATGAGCGCATTCTACTTGGGCTATGAAAAAGACCCACGTCAGACCGCTCAACCATTTTCGTGGCGTCACGCAAAAGGTCGAACAGCCTGAAATTGGCCTTTTCCCTGAAGTGAGCGGAGGTGTTCACTCCGCCATGTAGCCCACACTCGGGCATCAAATCAGGTTGCGCGTATTGGCTAGTGCGCTGCCTTGAGCCGTCCTATCAGGTCGCCAACCCAACTCGGGCATCACGGGACTTGCACCCGCTTTGCATACGCCTTCGGTGACGCTTGCTTCAACCGCAAAAGTTGCTTTTGCGTGGCAACTGTTGCTTTTGTTGTTGAAGCCATATTAGCTTTATTAGCTAATGTTGTCAACAAAAGCTAAATTTCGATTCGTTGATTTTTATCAAAAGTTTGCAAATTTGCGCAAAAAAAGCCACCCGTTTGGGTGGCTTTCGTATAGGGCAGACTCTTTCCTAAGACTTACAGAGGACCGCTTCTTTCGATAGCGTGTCCATACATTCGGAAGTATTCTCGCTCCTGATCTTCTGGAGTCAATTCTTCGTCAATGTATCGACCGTCCTCATTGTCCGAGTGGATGACAATCGTACCGTTGGCTCTTCGGTAAAGACGCTTGATCATCATTTCGTTCCTGACGGAGAACACATACACATCACCGTCAATGATTCGATCTGTATTTCCAGCTACCAGTACAGTATCCCCGTCACAAAGTGTCGGCTCCATCGAGTCGCCGCTTACTTTGTACCGCTTGCAATCTTCGGCTTTGACGTTGTGCGCATCAAAGAAATCTTGGCGATAAATGGCTTTGCGAGCGTTTTTCTCTTCTTCGATAGTGGGTGGCTCGCATGAGCCAGCACCGAACGTGATGCGATATTCAGGGATAGAAACATATCCTTCTGGCACGGGGTCGTCCTCGTGATAGGCCCCTACAGGTTCACCTTTTGGATTTTGTTGAGAATCGACATCACCGTGAACCATCCACTCGGTTGTAACACCAAAAAAACGGCAGATTTTTGCGAGATTAGTGCCCTTGGGTTCGGATTGCCCGGAAGCCCATTTTGGGACGGCCTGGCGAGATACACCGATGGCTTGCGCGAGTTCCGCATGAGTCATGTGCCTTTGCGCCAAAAGCCAATTAAGTCGATCAGCTAGTGTCATGGGTTAACTCCTTTTGTCACTAGGACAGTAACACCAAAAACTAAAATCTGCCCGACATAATTATTTAGCATCTGTTGACAAAATAGCTAAAATGCTAGTAGCATCTATTGCAACTTTGACAACGAGTGCAAAAAATGAAGCAACCGAAAATCAATCCTATTGACGCGGCATTGCAGGCTATTGGTGGCACGCAATCCCAACTCGCCAGAATGATCGGGGTCACGCCTGCGGTCGTCACCAGTTGGCGAGCACGCGGATATGTGACGCAAAAGCACCTGCGCAAGGCTGTTGAAGTCACAGGCTTGCCCGCACACATTCTCAATCCGTACATCCCGGCTCCGTTTGAAGTTCAAGCCGCGCCAAAAGCCGATGTGTAAAAGGCGAGGTATCTTCCATGGGGTACAAGCTTCTGCAAACTTGCATTGACTGCGATATGCCGGGGTTGACTGACGGCGAATGGCGCGCGCTTCTCGTGATTTGCCGCCACGCCGATGATGTCACTGGCGGCAATTGCCATCCGAGCACGCAGACAATTTGCAAAAAAAGCAGGCTGTCTGAAAAGGTCGTCCGCAAAGCCATCCAAAGTTTGGAGGCCAACGGGTGGATTCGCACCTCACAGAACCCCGGCTCCGTCCGATTCTTCGAGGTCAATGTGCCCAAGATCAACGCATGCTTTCCTTTGGTAAGTGCAAAAGAACACCCCCGTGCAGAAGTGCAGGGGGGTGCAAAAGAACACCCCCGTGCAGAAGTTACCGACACCCCCGTGCAGAAGTGCACCCCCTCCCCGTGTAAAAGTGCACCCCTAAGAGAACATATAAAAGAACAAGAAGAGAACAGTAACTACTCTCGCGATCTTTTTGACGATTCGGACCAGAAGGCAAATAGGGGTGCGGCTAAAACCGAAAAAACACAGCGCAACTCTTTGATTCAAAAGGAAAACAGGGGTGCGCCCTTGATGGCCCCAAGTCCTGCCGACTCAGCGAGTGAAATAGCACATAAGTCTTTGATTCAAAAAGAAAACGAGGGTGCCGATACTCCGGCCCGGACCTCTGTAAAGAAAGCCGCGAAGGTAGAACCTCAAGGCTCTCGCTTCACGCTCGAAGAACTACCCGATGAGTGGCATTCGGAGTGCCGTCGCATCCAGCCCAAGGCTGACCCTCACAAAGTCTTTGAGGAGTTCCGCGATTACTGGATCAGCGTGCCAGGAGCTAAAGGGCGTAAGTCTGACTGGACAGCGACATGGCGGAACTGGTGCCGCAAGCTCAATCCTAAAGACCTTGAGCGTGTCGGGTACGAGCCCGGGCGCTCCCAGTTCATGGTGAAGCCTGAGCCTGTGAACCCCTTTAAGGTCACGCCGCAGAACTGCCCGCCTCGTCAGAAGACCGAGGAGGAGCTGGAGGCAGAACGCTCTTTCGACCTTTTCGAGCGCGTGCTCAACGGGGAGGTGTGAATGATCCCAAGTCTCAAAACCCTTGGTTCTGACTACTGGCGAGTTCACACGGTGGCCTTCGACTTTGTGGATCGTGCTTTCGAGCGCTTCCACGAGGTCAAGCATCCTTGCACTGGCGAACGCCTCACGGTGCTTTTGGAATCGCGCGACGAGATTGTCGGAGCTGACTTCTCTTTCTGCCAAGGCCGAACAGTCTGGATCGACGCCAAGCCCATCGACTACCGACGAGCACGCCTCCTATGGAAGGAGCTTCAAAAGCTCGAAAACCGCCCGTCTTCGATCTACACGCATGACGAGCACGGCCTGCTCATGTACGACTTCATCACACAAAAAAGGACGGATTTCTATGACTTACCCTCAACCTGAAATCGTTAGTTTTGACGACCCTCAAGACTACCGTGACGCATACGATCAGCTTCAGATCCAGACTTGCCTGCGCAAGCCTGAAGCGTTCGAAGACGGTATGTGCTGCATCCTAGAAGGCCGTTTTACGGGCGACCCTTTTCCTCTCGAAAACCGCCTTGCTTTCCGGGATGGAGAGCTGACGATTTGGGGCGGCATTAACGGTCACGGGAAAGCTCTTGATTTGAGCACGCCTATCCCGACAACCGAAGGGTGGAAGAAGATGGGCGACGTTCACCCTGGTGATTACGTCTTTGACGAAAACGGCAAGCCCTGCCGTGTGGTGGCTGAAACAGAGATTCAGTACAACCGTCCTTGCTACCTTGTTGGCTTCAACGACGGAACTGAAATCGTGGCGGATGCCGAGCATGAATGGTTGACCGATGACTACAAATCTCGACAGAGCCGTTCACACGCAAAGCAGAAAAACCGACTCGAGCTAAGGCCCGTGAAAAAATTCGGGACGGATCAAACACACAAGCGAACCTTTGCCGCGATCCGTACGACGCGTGAAATTGCTGACACGCTGCTCTTTAGTAACAACAGCCAGAAAAACAAAACCAATCATTCGATCAATGTTTGTCAGCCAGTGGAATACCCAGAGCAGGATTTGCCGATTCCACCCTATACGCTTGGTGCTTGGCTCGGAGACGGGACTAGTGGTTGCGGTGAAATCACTACTCCCGATCAGCACGTATTGGACAGAATTCGCGCCGATGGCTACGAGATCACAGAGCACAAAGACAAACTGGGCTACGGGATTCTCGGGTTACAGGTTCGGTTGCGTGAGCACGGGCTGCTAAACAACAAGCATGTTCCGGCTATTTACCTGAAATCATCGCTTAAACAGCGCCTGGCGCTTTTGCAAGGTCTCATGGACACGGACGGACATTGTAGCCAGCATACGTGTGAGTTCTGTTCGACGAATCGGCAATTGGCGGAGGCTGTGTACGAACTCGCTGCCTCCCTAGGGTGCATCGTGCATCTGATTGAAGGCAGGGCAAAGCTCTACGGCAAGGATTGCGGCGAAAAATTCCGAGTGACTTTCACAACTGCTGTGGAAGTTTTCAGCTTACCGCGTAAGAAGGAGCGCCTTCCGAAAGAAGTTACATTCCGAGCCAAGCAGCGCTTCATTGTCAAGTGCGAGCTGTGTGAATCTGTTCCGGTTAAGTGCATTCAGGTTGATTCGCCGTCGCATCTGTACTTGGCATCAAAGGCGTTTGTTCCAACGCACAACTCTTTGCTTACAGGTCAGCTCGCCCTGCAACTAGCCGATGCTGGTGAACGCGTGGCCATCATGTCCTTCGAAATGCTCCCGAAGTTCACGTGGGCTCGCATGATCCGCCAGTGGCTCGGCGGAAAGACCAAGGATGTGACAGAGGTCCGCCGCTTCTATGCGCAGTACCGACAGAAGCTCTTCATCCTTGATCACGTCGGCGCCATTGATCCTCGCGCAGTGCTTGGTGCCGGCGTTGTAGCTTCTACTCAGTACAAGTGCAAGCACCTGCTGATCGACAACCTCGCCAAGATCGTTGCGGGCGAAGACGATCTCAATGCCCAAAAGAACACGGTGCAGATGATCTGCGATTTGGCGCATCGCATGAACGTCCATGTACACCTGATCCATCACGTCCGCAAAGGTAAGTCCGAGTCAGACGAGCTCGGCAAGTTTGACTTCAAAGGGTCTGGCGCAATCGGGGATCAGGTCGATAACCAGGTGATTGTCCAGCGTAACCGAGACAAGGAAAAGCGACGCCAGGAAAACCTTCTCACGCGCGTCGAGGACGCAGACAGCCCCGATACCTTCATCCGAGTGTGCAAACAACGTAACGGCGATTGGGAAGGAAGCCTCGGGCTGTGGTTCAACCGTAAGGCAACGGCTTTCTGCGTTGATTCAAACCGCATTACTCCGTGGGGTGGCCATGACTACGACTGAAATCTTTGAAATGTTCTCGGCGATTGACGACGGGCACCGTCTGTTGCGTCTTTCACTCGAAGACCACATGCACGCAATCGAGTCAGCAAAGATGGGAATCGTCGATTCTCTTCGATGGATGGCCGAAAACAAGGCCGACATGATCGTTCGGCTTCAGCGATTCGAGGAAATCGTCTTTCTGGCGCAGGCCGAAAAGGAAGCGCTGGCAATGATGGATGCCGAGCACATTCGACCGGCAGGAGAAGCCGCATGAGCTCACTGCCGTTGCTTGAAATGCCGCTGCATCTTTTGGGCGTACATCAGTGGAGAAATCAGGATGCGAACCAGAGCATTGATGACTTCAGCTGTCTGAATTGCCACTTCGACCGAATCAGGGCTGGTGAAGTCAATTTCTGCGGCTTTGTTGTTACCGTGGGATCCGCTGTTTCCAACGTCCTTCACCGTCTCGAAGATTTCTTTGATTTCGGGTTGCAGTTTCAGCTTCTCAATTTTTTGCCACAGCCACGCATCACGCTTATAGCCGTCAATTTTTCTCAAGTCTGCAATTGTGTCGCACAGCCTTTCAAGACATACACGCAGAAGGGCGCATGCAGATCGTGGGGAAAGATAGGTAACGCGTTGAGCTTCCACAAAAACTTCCTTTATGGACTCAGGCATGTCTTCGCAGGGTTCAATTCCGAGAGGCTGCGGATAGACAAGCTTGAAATCTTCCCAGATGGTCATCTTATGGCAAGAAGAACAGACGGCTACATGGAGAACTTGCCCGAATTGGTAACGAGGGTCACGCATCTGATCTTCGGGGAGACCTTCCCTAAAAAGAAAGTTCCGAAAGTCCATCGCTGGTTTGTAGTCCAAAGAACGCAACGTGGACCAACGCATTTGACTGGCGATATGGCAATGCGGGCAAGTGAAGTGTGAAGCCCCACGGGAAGGAGCGATAAATGATGACATACGCAACCTTTGTACGAAACAGAAATCAAAAAACCGAACAGGCCTTTCAGGCTATCGAGGACGCTAAGCGAATTTTGGCAGACCTGGAGCAAATCACTGTTCGGGCAGCCGACGGAAAGCTTCCGGACATCGGTGAGACCGCGCACCTGACTCACGGCTTGCGAGAGGCTGTCGATCGAATTTTGGTCGGAATCGTGGAATCGGCGACATTGCCGGGTGGGCAGGAGGCGGCATGAAGGGACTTGACCGTGAACAAGACGCCTACGACGAGGGCAGGAGGGCAGCCATTCGAGGCGAGCAGCTTAGCCAGTACAGACCAAGCTACAAACGGCAGCCTGCGCTGTGGGCGCGGTTTCAACTTGGCTGGCTCGATGCGATAAGAGATATCCGTCGGGCAAAGAAGGAGGCACGGCATAAATGAAGCAGTCCATCAGCATTGATTTGCCCTGGCCGCCCAGAGTGCTTTCGCCAAACGCTCGGCCTCACGTTTTACTCAAAGCCAGAGTTTTCAAGGAAACGAGACTGGCGACAAGAATCATCACGAAGAACCGTTTAAGGGAGGCAGGGCTTGAAGGCATCGAGCCAAAGGGCGATGGCCTCCTGAACCTCCAATTGGTGCTGACTCCGCCAATCAATCGGCATCGTGACGAGGACAACATGATCGCCAACTGCAAGGCTGTCTTTGACGGCATTGCCGAAGCGGTCAAGGTCAATGACCACTTTTTTCACTTTCGTGAGCAAGTGTGGAACAAAGCGAAAAGCCCGGGGAAGCTCCAGGTAATCATCGATTGGGAGGATTCAAATGAAGGATGAGCGCGATGTCTTCGACCGAAAAGACTGGGTCTCAACGCTTCTGCCAGATGACGCAGCAACTGTCCTTGTTCGAGCTGCCGAGCGAGCAAGAACTCTCCCTGTTGGAAGTCTTGCAAGGGCGAAGTGTCTCGAAGTTGCAGCTCAAAAAGTTAGGTTTGTATATCCCCGGTTCTTCCGCTTCGAGGAGACGGCACCAGAGCGTGACCGAGCGGCTCAGTTTGGGCTACTCGACCGTAAAGATGAAGGTGGCGGTCAATGACAATGGCCGAGCAATCGGGGAAGACCACGCCGGCGCGAAGTACCTTGATCTGGATGTCGATCATGCGCGTGAGCTGCGTGCTGAAGGCTATACCTTGCGGCAGATATCTCAAATGTTGGATATGCCAATCAGGACCGTGCGTGGTTATCTCGATGGGTCGAGGCGTAACCAGTCGGTCGCTGATTTCAAGATGGTGAAACGATGGATAAAAGGCTGACTTCCGAGGTGCAGCAAACGGTGGTGGCGATTAGTGACAAAGGAGTTCGGATTGGCGAAGACAGCCCTTTTGCTCGTTGGACAAACCATGAGGTTGATCAGGTCTTGATGCTTAGATCTGAAGGGCGACCGATTCGTGAAATTGCAAAGATCATGGAAATGCCGAGTTCTACGGTGTGGGCTATCTGTTCAGGGCTGATTCGTAGCAAGTTGCCGGCAGGGTTTAGAAAGGTGAAAGGATGAAAAAAAGCGGGCTGACAGACAAACAGAAACGATTCGTAGATGAATACCTGATTGATCTGAATGCGACTCAGGCTGCGATTCGCTCAGGCTACAGCGAGGATGAGTTTTTTTGCAAGAAAGAAGGGCGCGGGTACTACGTCTATTTTCTGATTGATTCGAGAAATGGCCAGATCTTTTATGTGGGGAAAGGAAAAGGGAAAAGAGTTAAGCAACATACGCGAGAGGCGAAAAGCAACAATGTTGTGAACGCCATCAAAGTGGAAAGGATCCGAGAAATCTGGCGATCCGGAGCAATGGTTCAGGAAGTCATCTTTAAAGATCGTTTAAATGAGGACGAAGCTTTTGATTTGGAACGGCTGCTGATTGATAAGTACTGTCGGTTGGGGTTGTCGAACATCGTGTTGGGAGTGATTACAGCAAATCAGAAAGTTCGAAGCATGGCGCAAGAAAACCTAAGAAGAATGGTTCCCAGAGAAAAATTCATCGAGAACTTGAACAAGGACCCAGAAAAACTTGAACGCATGAAACGAGCTCTCAACGTTAACGATGCGGGAGATGTTTGGGACTTTTTTAAGAAGGCTTTTTCAAAGATTGTGGAGTTGAGCGATGAATAAAAATCTGAAGCCGTTTTCCAAGCAAAGCGTGGACAAAGCGAGAGAAAGTGGAAAAAAAGGCGGGGTTGCTTCCGGCAAGAAACGTCGGGAGCAAAAGGCATTCAAAGAGCTACTGAAGATCGCTCTTATGCAGGACAGTCCAGATTTTGATGGCACCAATGCAGAGGCAATTGTTGCTGGGTTGATTTTGGCTGCTTCCGCCGGCGACACCAAAGCTTTTATTGCGATTCGTGACACGCTGGGAGAAAAGCCGGTTGAATCCGTTAAAACAGAGCTTGCAGGCGGTCTGGCCTTCACGTGGGGATCGAAAGACTGATGCAGCAGGTTGTCATCCCGTACACGCCGCGCTATCCGCAGACCGAAATCCATGGGCAGCTGGAGGCTCACCGCTTTTCAGTTCTGGTTGCTCATCGACGAATGGGCAAGACCGTGTTGGCCGTCAATCACCTGATCAAGCGCGCCATCACTGATCAAAAGGAGCGAGGCTTCTACGCCTATATCGCGCCCTTTCGCATCCAGGCCAAGGCCATCGCTTGGGCGTACCTCAAGCACTACACATCTCCGATTCCGATGCTGAAGGTTAACGAAGGAGAACTCTCGATCACGCTTCCTAACGGAGCGGTCATCCGCATCTTCGGTGCTGACAATCCAGACGCGCTTCGTGGTCTTTATTTTGACGGCGTTGTGATGGACGAAGTCGCCCAGATGAAGCCGGAAGTGTGGGGCGAAATCATTCGACCTGCTCTCGCGGATCGCAATGGTTGGGCGGTTTTCATTGGAACGCCCAAAGGTGTGAATCTCTTCTCGCAAACCTACGACAAGGCTCTGGAGCTAATGAGCAAGGGCGACGCCGACTGGATTGCGATGCTCTACTCCATCGAGCAGACCAAGGTCATCCCGGAGAAGGAACTGGCTTCGCTTAAAAACGAAATGAGCGAAAACGAGTTCCGTCAGGAGTTCATGTGCGACTTCAATGCGGCCGCGGACAATGCGCTGATCAGCATCGACGATGTGCGAGCCGCAGCGGCACGGCACTACGATGAAAAGGACTACGGCTTTGCGCCTCGCGTTATGGGGGTGGACGTCGCTCGATTTGGCGACGACTCATCGGTCATTTTCAAGCGCCAGGGACTCGTTGCTTTTGAGCCGATCATCATCCGCAAGTTTGACTCGACTGCTGTTGCCGACCGCGTGGCAATCGAAATTGCCGCATTCAAACCGGAGGCAGTTTTTATCGACTCAGGTGCTGGTCAAGGCGTGATCGATCGACTGCATCTGCTGGGGATGGATGTAACCGAGGTTCCATTTGGTGGCGCGGCAATCGAGGCTCAGCATCTCAATCGAAGAATGGAGATGTGGTGGGAGCTTGGCAAGTGGCTCAAGGCTGGCGGCGCCATCCCACCCATCACACAACTTCAAGCCGACTTGTGCGCGCCGACCTATGGTTTCACACCAGCTGGCAAGAAGTACCTCGAACCGAAGGAAAAGGTCAAGGAACGAATCGGCCGTTCGCCGGACTTGGCCGATGCCCTGGCACTTACCTTTGCGGCTCCCGTGAGACTGCCTCTGAATTCTCGCTTTGAGCGCCAGCTCTATGGCGATGATCCTCGCGAGTATGACGCTGACAAGGCGTTCGATGAACAGTGGAGACGTTAAAGGACGCTCATCCAACAGTTTTGTAGGAGCACATCATGATTTCTCACTTCGAAGTTACCACTCTTATTTCCATCGTTGCTTTTCTGGTTGGCATCCTTTTTGGTTTGTACATTGAATCCGACAAGAGAAGGTAGCTTGCTCTTTGACAATTCGCTTGCTTTGCCGCACAATGACCCCGTCTGCGAGTAAAAAGCAGACCGGGCCTGAGAAACCCGAACGACAGCTCTAGGCGCACACACCGCCTAGGAATCGCTTTGGCGGTTTCATTTTGTGTGCGGCATCACTTTACGAGTGAGGCCGGCGGTTACCCGAAAGGGTGGGCCGTTCCCTAGAGCGCGGTTTTTCTCAACCCGTCGTGCCTTGCTCACCATCCTGAGAAAATGGCGCAAGGCTCCTTCAATTGCCTCTAGGAGTTCTGCCATGAATGCAGTCCAAACCCCCATCGTCACGGTTGTTGACGGCTCTGTCACCACGCTTTCAACTGACGTTGCAGCTTTCTTCGAGAAGCCTCACAACGATGTGCTGAAAGCTATTCGGCAAATCGTTCTAAACCTGCCAGAAGAGCGTATGGGAAATTTTTCCCAGACGGTCGTAACCCGTGCCAATCCCAGCGGCGGCGCTCCGATCAAGTCCAAAGCCTACCGCCTCACCCGCGACGGTTTTACCTTCCTCGCAATGGGCTTCACGGGCGCACGCGCACAAGAGTTTAAGTGGGCGTACATCGACGCCTTCAACAAGATGGAGGCCGCGCTGAGGCAATGCCCGGTTGCGGCGGAAATCTCGGCCGCCAGACTCACGGTTGAGCACCTGTACGCCATTCAATCTGCCGTCGGCAAGCGAGTACACACAAGCGGCGCCTCGTATCAAGCTGTTTACCAAGCGCTCAAAAATCGTTTCAAGGTTCCGAAGTACACATACATCCTCGAGCGAGATTTTGAGGAAGCAATCAAGTTCATCGAAACGTGCGACCTACGCGTGCCGCAGTCGGAACCGATTACGGAAAAAAAGGCGCAAGTCCTAGCTTCGGCAGAGTTCTGCGAGCACGTCCGCACGCTCGTCTATTGCTGGCGTTATCTGTTCAAAAAGGAGATCGATCTTGTCTATCAAACCATGCGCGCTATGGGCTCACCTCATGCGCCCATGCTCTGGGAAGCGATCCATGATCTGAACCTCGTCTTCCTAGAGAAAGACCTCGAAAAGGTCGGATTCCCAGTGAAGGCACTCGAGTGCTACAAGCACTGGGAAGCACGTAATGCTGAGTAATTGATCCCACGCAACCCCGCTTCGGCGGGGTTTATTGTGCAATCGTTATTGAAGGCTTGGTCCGACTCTTCCAGACAGCAAAAGCTTGATCAGGGGTCATTTGAAGAACTGTCTGGTAACAGGCGTTGTATTTTTGCTGGAGTGTTTCTTTCAAAACAGGATAGAGCTCTTTCATTTTTTCCAGCTTCTGAGTTTCAAACTCAGGGTTAATGGCGACAGGAATTTCGTCACACACAGTTTGATAGTTGGGGACGGTAAAGGTGTCGCATTGCACTCCGCTGAATGTTTGATAGCAATTTGTCTGCGCGTTGCCTGCTGTTTGCACTGTGCGGCATTGTTTATGAATCTTGTAGCCGCGATTCAAGTCCATTTGCGTTTGAACAATATTCGTGGACAGGGCAGAAAGTTCTTTGTACTCCTGCTTGAATTCCGTGACATTTAGGCAGGCTTTTTCTGCGCGTTGTTCGGGAGTAAGAGCGACGAAATCATCAACCGTTGTGCATCCGGAAACAACCAGGACCGCGACTAAGGCAAGTATTGTTCTCATTTTTCTTGTCCATATAGGTCAACTCTGCCGTGCGACCATCGCCGGCATGAGATACGAAACAGTAACACCTTTGCAGGTGACGCGCATTTGCCGTGATCTGATCAAGGCCAACTTCCGAGAGACAGGCGTTTGTGGCGCAGAGCTTCGGTTGGACGAATCGCTCTACAAAGCGCTTGAGGGTTCTCCGTCTTTTGCCATTGTGGCTTTCAACGGTGATGACCAGCCCGTGGGGTTGGTGTCCGTCTTTGTCTCACGACATCAGCACACGTGCGAGCTTATCGCTACCAACGACACGCTCTATTGCACGCCTGCATA
>OLIW01002747.1_pt1 | contig 12387 bp, 6 predicted proteins | sample 1601321 | NCBI WGS metagenome assembly OLIW01 (sample SAMEA2452114, study PRJEB22498) | human gut metagenome | reverse complement strand
GGTACGGGAGAGGGTTGTGGCGAGCTTTACTCCTGCAGGTGAGGGGTTAAAAGGCTTTACTTTAGCTGAAGTTTTGATAACTTTAGGCATAATCGGTGTCGTGGCCGCAATGACAATGCCGACTCTGGTTGGTAAATATCAAAAGCAAGCAACTGTTGCAAAACTTCAAAAAATATATTCGATATTAAATCAGGCATTTCAGCGTTCTGAAGTTGATAATGGGGATTACAGATACTGGGAAAGTGGTTATGACATTGGTTCTGACGCGTATTTTGATAAATACTGGAAACCTTACATGCAAATAATTAAGGTTTGTAAAACGGCGTCAGACTGCGGTTATAAAACTGAACGCTGGTATCTTATAGACGGAACCCTTGGTAATTCTTATATTATCGCGAATGACTTGAGGACAGGGGTAATTCTGAAAGACGGAATTTTTGTCAGTGTAACAACAAAGACTATAGATTCCGATGGCGTGAGTTCTCCGCAAACTCGGATTTATGTCGATATAAATGCTGGTGCTGGTCCAAATCGTATTGGCAAAGATGTATTTTCATTCTACAGAGTGGATGATGATACTGCTAAAGGGGTTGTGGCCGATTGTTACGCTGCGTCTGACAGCTACATAAAAAATAATTGCAGTCTTGGGTCAAAAAACGGTAATTGCTGTCTTCAAAAAATAATCAGGGACGGCTGGCAGATTAAAGACGATTATCCTTGGTAGTCTTCATGACTTTCTTTTAAAAATCATTAATGTAATAGTATAAAATATTTTTTTCACCTACATCGAACGGACGATTTTTCTCAAAAAATCTTCACAAAAGGGGTGAAAATACGTTATGATAAATAAAAGAAAGGCAGGGAAATATGCAATACAATGTAAGCTGGACGCCTAATTATGATTTAGCAGCCCGAATAGAGCACTCAAAGCTTGATACGGGCCTCTACGGAATGCCGTCTGCAAGGCTTGATGGTATTGAAAAGCCTTCTACACCTGATTTTAAAACAGTATTTACCGGACTTGTTGAAAACCTTAACGCGCAGGTAGAAGCACCCGATAACCTTTTAAAAGACGTTATGCAGGGCAACACAAACGTTGATATTCACGATGTAATGACAGCTATGGCAAAGTCTGAAATCAGTGTTAACGTTGCGACACAACTTACCGGAAAAGTCATACAAGCGTATGACAAAGTTATGCAAATTCAAGTGTAAAATGTAAAATAGGGATACAATTTTAACCGACCGGGGAAAACAATGGATTTTCAAAAAATATTAGAGAATAAACCTTTATTATACGGCATTATTGGCGGTGTCGTGATTTTCATAGCGCTTCTGGTTACGATACTGACGTTTGCAGGAAAATCATCAGGCGGCGGCGCACAAGAAATAAGCGGCGAGCCGATAAAAGAAGATGTAGAATTAGTCAGAACCGACAACGCAGGTAAAGCTATTGAAATTCAAGCGCTTCTTGCCCGCAACGACATAGCCGCAAGCCGTAAGCTTGACGGTACAAAATCTATTATTTATTTAAAAAAAGGCGACTGTACAACCGGACGTAAAAAATGTACCTCTGAACAGCGTGATAAAGCTATTTTAGCGATTGTAAAAAGCGGCTTGATGGATCAAAACGTTGGGCTTGAAGTTTTTGATAAAGGTGATTTTACATCAACTAAAGAAGATAAAAAAATCCGTCTTACACGCGCAATTAACGGTGAACTTGCAAGGCTTATAAAACAGATTGACCCTATTACAAATGCCTCCGTATTTATTTCAATTCCGGAAGATACAATGTTTACGTCTATGAAAAAGCCGGTAACTGCCACAGTACAAGTTACGATTTCAGACACTGATAAAGTCGGAAAACTTGATGCGATGAAGGTTAAAGCGATTACAAATCTCCTGCTTGGAAGTGTCAGCGGCTTGACTGCTGATAACATTGCAATCACTGATACAAATGGCAATACATACAGCTCTATAATGGATGCTGAGGATGAAATGCTAGAAAAACTTCAGGAAAACGACCGCTATATGCAGCAAAAGGTTGAACAGCAATTAAACCGTTTACTCGGCGGTAAAGGAAATTATGTTGCAACTGTAAGCACTTTCTTGCGCCAAGCTCCGATGGAAAGAACCAGAATCGAGTATGATCCGGATAAAAAAGCCTCTGTTGCAGAACAGTCTTTCACCGAAGGTTTAGGAGATCAAACCCGCGACAGCAATAAAAATCCAAATGCTGTAAGTGTTTATCTTCCTAACGGCTTAGCCGCAGGCGGTCAGGACTCAAGCCAAGACAGAAGTTATTCACGCCAGGCCCGCGAAACCCAATACGGCGTTACAAAAACTCAAACTAATGAATACATAAAACCAGGTGTAATTGAAGAAATTTCAATAGCAGTTACAATGGAAAAGAGCGCGCTTCCGGCAGAAACAACCGTAGAAGAATTAAAAGAACTTATCGCTCACGCAGCAAGTCCAAAAGCTTCACCTGAAAATGTTACAATCGCATTTTCAGATTCTATTGACCCTTACCTTGCAGGCGATAGACCGGCTGGCCTTCCAAAACCTGACCAAAGCGGAAATCCTTGGTGGATAACAATTGCGCTTTGCGCTGTTGGTCTCTTTGGAATATCAAAAGCAGTTCACAATAAACTTCGCAAAGCACAAGAACAGCACGAAATGGAAGTCGAAGCTTTACGCCAAAAAGAAATTGAGCAAGATCGGCTTCTTCAAGATATGAACAACCGTGCAGCACAAATTACGCAACGCCAGCAAGAATTGGCTCAAGGTCTTCTTGAGCAGCAGCAAAAAGAATATCTTGCCCTTCATACGACTGATGATTTGGTTAACGCGCTTTCAAACATGTCCGCTAATCTCAACGAAGCCGACGACGAAGACGCCGCTGATAAAATCAAAAGCTGGATAGAAGAAACATAATTAACTAGACTTTAAAAGGGAAAACAATGGCAATACAAGGTTTTGATTACAAAGCATTCGCACAAAATTTAACAGATCAGGCAAAAGAAATTGTGCCGGCAGAATTTACGCCGGAACAGAAGCAATACGTTGTGAATACTTTGATGAACTTCTCATCAATTGCCGGTGAAGCCCTTTATAATGATACAGAACTGAATTTTAATGCTGATCAGGCCGCAATGATAACTCAAATAATTGCGGAATGGTCATTTCATAAATCTGTTGATTTAATACGTTCGGGCATTCCAATGCAGTATTGGGATGTGATTATGCAAAAGATTGCATTCACTATTTTTGAAATCGCAAAACAGACATTTAAGCAAGGGCTTCCGCAAGATCAGATTTTATCTATAATTGAGCACCATGTTAAAAAGGCTTACCTTGATTCTATTCAAGAATTAAAGCAAAAAAACTTAATTGACGATGCATTAAGTGAAAAGGCTTCAAAACAGTCAAATATAGATTCAATGATGCAGCAGATGCAAGAAGAGCAGCAGCCTCAGCCGGCACCAGTGCAGCAAGCGCCGCCGTCGGCGCCGGCAAAAGCAGAAACTCCAAACCTTCCTCAAACACAAACTCCTGGCGATATTTCAAAACCAATTGAGAAATATACTCCTCCTAAACTTTTAAAACTGGTTGCGGTTGCGCTTCTTTTGAAACGAGTTACAGATGACAAAGTTCAGTCTATCTTAAACCGTTTTGACCAAGATGATGCCGGTACTGTTTTAAAATATATGTATGTGGACGACTTAGAAGAAAAGGTTGACCCTACTGTTACGATGCGGGTTCTTGAAGACATTGGTGAAAATCTTCCAGCTGCAACAGAAGTTAACACAAATATGGTTGTTGAAAGAGTGAAAGCAGCGGCTGAATTAATTCCCCGCAATAAGCTTGAAAACCTCTTGCAGATTGAAAGACCGAATGTCAGACGATTTGTTTTCAGTGCTCTTGAAGGTGAATACTGCAAAATTCCTCCGCGAGTTGCAGCAGTTATTGCCTCACACATCGAACATGGTGTATAATAAAATTAAATCATGATTATAAAGAAAAAAACTGTCAAAAAAACGGACTTGCAAGAGGGATTAGAAGAAGTTCAAGTTGTTGAGGATGTCCGACCGGAAACGCCAATACAGCCTGAGCTAATTGTGCAGCCGCAAAAAACAGTCGATGATGATATAGATTTGTTTAATCTCGACAATATAGATTTTAAACAGCGTACTGAAAGACGCCGCGGGGACAGGCGCCGCGGATTTCGCCGTGTTGATGAAAGAAATTTGATTTCCCGAGCAAGAGAAGAAGCCGATAGTATCCGTGAAGCCTCTGCTAAAGAAGGTTATGAAGCGGGGATTTTGCAGGCAAGAGAGGATATTGAAGCGCTCAGAGAGGCTATTAGCGTATTTATGAATGCCAAGCAAGAAGTATTTGAATATATAGCTCCGGACATTCTTGAAATAAGCATTGATATAGCACAAAAAATTATTAAAAAAGAAATAACTCAAGATCCGCAGATGATATTGGACAAGATTACGGAAATATTGAAAACTCTTTCAAAAGAAGAAACAAAAATTAATCTGAAAGTTAACCCATCGCAAGTAAGTATTTTAAAACAAAGCATACCGGATATTTTGTCAGACGCTGGGCTTGATGCACGGATAATTATAGTTCCGGATGAGACCGTAACAGAAGGCGGATGTGTAGTTACAACAGCAAACGGCGTAATCGATGCGACAATCGAAAGCCAAATATCAATAATTAAGGAGGCGTTAAAAGAAATCTAATGGCACAAGGTCAAGGAGCTTCAAATTCTTTATCAGAAGTAGCAGTAGCAATATTTGTACTACTGTTAATTGTCCTTTTGTTATGCGAACTTCCCAATTGGATTGTAAACGTTTCGATTTGTTTAAACATAACACTTGGTGTTGTGCTGCTGATGATTTCTTTGTATGTTAAAAAGACGCTTGAACTTGCGTCATTTCCTTCAATTATTCTTATTGGAACCATGTTTCGGCTTGTACTTTCTATTGCTTCAACAAGGCTTATTTTGTCAAAAGGTGAAGCCGGAGAAGTAATTCACGCATTCGGAACATTCGTAACCGGCGGGAATATGGTTGTCGGCGGCGTAATCTTTTTAATTATCACTGTTGTACAGTTTATGGTAATTACCAAGGGTGCTGAACGTATTGCTGAAGTTGCAGCACGTTTTGCATTGGATGCAATGCCTGGTAAACAAATGACAATTGACGCAGATTTTAACGCCGGGTTAATATCACCGGAAGAAGCCACCCAAAAACGTGAAGATTTGCAAAGAGAATCAAATCTTTTCGGTTCAATGGACGGTGCTATGAAGTTTGTAAAAGGTGATACAATTGCCGGTATAATTATTGTGCTTATCAATATCATAGGCGGCTTGTGCGTCGGATGTATTATGAACCAGATGCCGATAGCAGATGCGGTTTCTAAATATACAATCTTAACCATTGGCGACGGTTTGGCGTCTCAATTGCCTTCACTTTTAATGTCAATTGCGGCAGGTGTATTTATGACGCGTTCTTCTGCTGCAAATTCATTAGGTACAGATGTTACAGCACAAATTAAAAGCAAACCGAATGCATTATTTTTGGCAGCGGCATTTTTGATGCTTTTGGCGATTACGGGGCCATTGTTTACGGGACTTCCGTTCTGGCCGTTTTTTCTTTTTGCTATCGGCCTTGGTATTACAGGCTTTTCAACTCTTATTAACGCTGATGTGCAGTCTCAGCTTGGGCAGTTGGAAAACGTCCGTCAGAATATGCAGGATTTAGTTAATCCGAACCGTATGTATGAACGCTTGGGGGTTGATATTTTAAGCTTGCAAGTCGGCTCAAATCTGCTTGTAATTGCCGATCCTGATCAGGAAGGTCAGTTGCTTGCTAAAATTGCAGCACTTCGTCAAAGAGTTACGGATGAACTTGGCTATATTCTGCCAAACATAAGAATTATGGATTCATCGGCTTTGGATGCAAACGAATACATGATACAAATTCGTGGCAACACGGTTGATACAGGTTATGTATACCCAGGGCGCTTAATGGTAATAGCAGATCAGTGGGATTCTGTGAAAAAAGAGGTACCGCAAGATGCTATAATCGGTATTGATCCGACTTATCAAACACAAGCATACTGGATTACTCCGGATGATGCAAAATCAGCGCGTTCTGTTACAGCGTTTGATTCAACTGATGTTATCGTTACGCACTTGCAGGAATGCGTGAGAAAACACGTTGATGAAGTTATGACGAAAACCGACGTGCTTAAACTTATGGAACTTGTCCGCTCACAAGACCCGACGCTTGTTAACGACCTTGTGCCAACAATTATTTCAACAAGTGATTTGCGTAAAATCTTTGTTAACTTGATACGAGAAAAGGTTTCAATAAAAGATATTATATTTGTATTTGAAAGGCTTTGTGATTATGCAAGGTTTTCAAAAGAACCGGATATATTGTCAGAACGATTGCGGGCAGCGCTTGGACGTCAGATTTGCTTGTCAAATGTTGAAGATGATAAAGTTTTATATGCGCTTACGCTATCGCCTGAGTGGGAAAAAATTCTGGACGATAGCTGCCAAAGGACAGAGCTTGGAACAATGTTTCTGCTGAACCCTATGCAGGTACAGGAACTTATTGAAACAACGGCATCTACCTTAATGCGTGCAAACCAGGCGTGCGGCAGAAATCCGGTCATACTTTGTTCGCCTCGTATAAGACTCCCGTTATATCAGCTTTTAGAGCGGCACATTCCGACAATTGTTGTAATTTCGTATTCTGAACTTATAACAGATATTAAAGTTGAAGCGGTCGATACTATTGGTGAAAGTTACGCACAGTAAGGCTTTGAAATGAAAAAGATTATATTGTTTTTAATAGGGATTTACCAAAAAATATCAAAATACACACCGCCGTCTTGCCGGTTTACTCCGACGTGTTCGGAATACACTCGTCAAGCAATAGAAAAATACGGGGTTATAAAGGGCGGCTGGCTTGGAATTAAGCGTATTTGCCGCTGCCATCCCTGGCATGAGGGCGGTTATGACCCCTTGAAATAGCTCCCGGCAGAGAGCTTGAAATTTTTTCAAAATAAGGTATAATAATAATAGTTAAAAAGTTAATAAGTTAAAAAGGAGGCAAAAGGCATGAATAGACGACAATCCTTGGGGGGGGGGCTCGCGAGAATATATCGCTTAGAGGTAAAAAATTAACCCACTTGCAAACTGACCAAAATAATGTTATTATGAATAATAAATTTGGCAAATGTGAGGTTAACATGAAAAAAGGATTTACTTTAGCAGAGGTTTTAATAACCGTTGGCATAATAGGCATTGTCGCAGCTCTGACGCTGCCGTCATTAATAAACAAGTACGAAAAGCAATCAACAATAACAGCAGTCCAAAAAGTATATTCAACGTTAAACCAAGCCTTAAAACGTTCAGAATTAGACAACGGCGACAGCCGGTATTGGGCAAAAGGTCAGGATATGGGCGCTTTAGAATATTACAACCAATACTGGGGACCATATCTAAAGCCAATAAAAATATGCAAAACCTACAATTCCTGTGGTTATAAAAGTGCAAATCCTTGGAAGCATTATAATACCGCCGTTGTATCACCTGCTGCTCGTACAACTGTAATTATGCCCGATGGGATGGTAATAATTTTTATGACTGCGACAACAAATACATCAGATACTTCGCAGTTAAGGTCTAATGAGACTATAATCGTTGATATAAACGGGCCGAAAAATCCAAATGAAGGCGGTAAAGATGTTTTTGTTTTTGAAAAAGTAGACAACAATCTTGGCAAAGGTGTTTTGCCATACGGGTATAACAGAGAGGATGATGTTGTAAAAGCCAGCTGTAGTAATGACACAAGAGACATGTGTGCAACGATGCTTATGCGAAACGGCTGGAAAATTTCTGACGATTATCCTTGGTAAAATTTGCTTACTTTATCCATTTAAAACTTCTCACATAATTGCTGCCGTTAATATCGCCGAAAATTTCTGCTGTGAATATTCTGTAAATATTTTGCGTGTCAATATTCGGAATTTTGTTAATTTCAGCCATTGTGATCGGATTTAATTCATTTTTATTCATAAACGGAATTGTATTTAAAAGGCTGTTTAAAGACGCATTCTTAACCTTGCCGAATACGCTTGTAAGGTTGTTTGACAGTGTTCCGAAAACCGTCATATCTGCAAGCGCGTTTGAAATGTTATAAGAACCTTTTAAGTACATATTTAAATCTTTTCCGTTTGAATAAATATTAACATTTTGTACAATGCCGTCAGATATATGGAGGTTTCCGCTAATACTTTCAAACTCACCTGTTTTCAAAGGTGTAATCAAATCGACGATACTGTTTATTGATAATCCTGTAATGCCTCCGCGTAAAAGATTTCCGGCTTTCAAAAGATATTCTAAAGAGCCAAGCTTAGGCATTCTTCCGTCTGCCACTATGAAGTATCCGTCGCCTGAAAGGGTTTTTGTACAACTGTCAGGTGTTTTTGCGCTGCATTGAAGTGCAATGTCTCCTGTTATTGAACCGAAAATTTGGTTTTGTAAATTGAAAAGTGCTTCTGAAATTATTTGTGCATTTGAATCTTTCATGTGCATTAAAAGATTAAGCCTGTTTGTTACAAAGTCATATTTAAAAGAGCCATCTACAAATCCTTCTGCGAGTTTAAACTTGAATTTTTTCATATCTAAAACAAGCTTATCATTCAGGCTTAATTCCGCTTTAAAATTTTCTGCGCTAACATTTTTGACTTTAACCGTATCGGCTTCGACTTCGGCTTTTTTAATTACTATTTGTGATAAATCAAAATTTTGCGCATTTGAAGCTGCACTTTTATTTCTGTACATGTCGGATTCATAGTCGCGTATCATGTCTGTAATATTGTTGATATTTAAATCTTTGAGTTTAAGTTTAATATTTTCAAACACATAAGGCAGAGTTAGGTCATTTTTCATTACAGCAGTGAGGTTCAAGTTATTAGAAAGGACTGTTCCTTTGGTTGTAATATAGATTTTGTCATTTTTGAAATCCAAATTAACATCTTTGATAGTTGCGTCAAAAAACGGCATATCAATACTTGTTACATCGAGTTTGCCGATAATTTTAGGAGCAAGAGCCGTACCGTTTATCAAAAGGTCTGACGTAAATATTCCTTGCTTCATCAGAGGTTTTCTGAAAATTATGTTAAAGATTTTTGCATCAGTTGGGTTTTGTGTCTTAACGCGGAAGTTGTGGAATTTCACGTTGTTATTTGGCAGGAATTCAACAGTTCCAGACGAGGTCAACTGTGTGTTAGAAAAGTTTTTGTTATTTTGAGAGGCTATAATCTTGTCGTATTTAAAATTGTTAACCCGTATCCATGATGGCGTGTTGACGCTGTCAAGATAAATTTTAACAGGATTAGAAATATCGCCGATTGTTGCCCCCATGTAATAAAGACTTGAATTTTCTTCGATTTTCAAATCTGTTTTGGAACTCAATCTGTCTTTTGTCCCTGAAATTCTGGAACTGCAAATTATATCGCCTTTCATTTTAATAGGGTAGACTGCTTTGTTGTTAAAGAATTGGTCGAAGAATTCTTGAGTGGGTTTAGCGTTGATGTAGATATTTATGTCAGGGTTTTTGTAGATATCTGAAACTTTTCCGTCTGCAAAAATCGGCATTTCACCCATAAACCCGGTGATTTTTCCAAGATTTACGACGTCATTTCTGACCAAAAGATTTCCGCTGTTAAATTTAATTTTCAACTTTTTAGGGGTATAAGTCAATGAAATTCCATCAAGCTTTGTAAAGAAATTAATATTGTTATGGCGGATTCTGGCATCAAGGTTTATCACTCCGGACAAATCTTTTATATCATCAGGGTTGAAGCTTGCCGGAAATATATCAAGGTTTTTTAAATCATCCAAAACGCTTAAGTTGAAGTTTTTCATTGAAAAGTGCCCGTTGATATCTCTGTTAGCAGAGAAGATTTTTGAAGCATCAACCGAAATATAAAAAGGATTTTTCTTAAATGTTCCGCGTACAGAAGGAAGTTTAAAATGAGATTTATTTAATTCAAAGCTTGTGTTATCAACAATAATTGAACTTTTGCTGCCTTTGTTTGAATATAATTTACCCTTAAGAGCGATTTCATCGTATGCAATGTTGTCAATCGGTCCTTTGTAACTTGCCGTAAAACTTGTATTAATTGTGGACAGATCGCTTGCAAAAGGAACCTTCTTTCCTTCAGGAACTGTGAATTTTACAGCATCACCAAGGTTAAATCTGTTTGATACGACTTTTGTATTCATAATCATATCTTTTATTTTGCCGCTTGTAATTATTTCTGAGTTATTCAGGCTTGAAGTTAAATTAAAATCAGCATCTAAGTTGTTAAAATTAAGAATACCGGTAACATTTTTCAAAGGCAGAGGTAAATATTTCATTTCAATATTGTTTGAGATAAATTCGATTTGGCCTTTAGCGAATATATTTTTGTTAAACGCAACATCAAGAATGTCGCGGACTTGGCCGGTTAGATTAAGTTTTAAATTAGTTTTGCCGTGTGCAGATTTTATAGGCGCAAGAACTGTTTGAATATCCTTAAGCATTGGGGATGTGTTTATAATTTTAATTAAATCCGCTGAATTCTGCTCATTTGACGAAACCTTGAAATCAAGAACCCCAAGCAATGTACATGTTCCGTCGACAGTAAGCGGTTTACCGTTTAAGGAAGCTTTTTCTGTAATGAAATGAGTTTTTTGATCATCAAAAGAAAGTGTACCTTTGCCGTTTTTGAGTGTCAGGTTATGAATATCTAAAAATGAAGCAGTTGTTTCATCAAAGTTAAACTCGCCCCATCCGTGCGGATTTTTTCGTGTTCCGATAACGTGGAGATTAATATTCCCCTTGCCTTTTATGTCCATAATTGGCACCGGGCCCAGGTCAAATTTAAGAATTTCGTGTAAAGGATTTAGAACGCTTTGGGCAATGGCTAAATCAACATTTTTAGTACTGGTAATATTTAAATCAGCTTCTTTGCCGCCATAAAGATTGATATCACCTTTAACCCAAACGGTTTGGGTTTGCGATGCCGGGACATGGGCGTTAAGACGGAGCTTATCGCCGTTAAACTTCATTTTAATGGTTGCTTTAGGCGTATTGTTAGGAAGCGGTTTAATTAAGTAGCCGTTTTCAGAAAGGATATTGCCGTACACAGATGGCGTTTTAAAGTCGCCTTTAATTTCTAAATTACCGATGATGTCGCCGAAGTATCCGTATTTTTTTAGTAAATAAATGTTTATATCTGCGCCGGTGTCAAGATCCTTGGGCAGTAAGGGCAATATATTTTCTATCTTGGATTTGTTGATGGTTGCCGTAATTGCAAGATTTGGGAGCTTTGTGTTCAAACGACTGATTTTACCTCTCAAAAATGCGTCAATACAGGGAGTTTTAATACTTGCCTCATTAATTTTTACACCGTTTTTGATAAGGCTCAAATCTGAAAGAATTGTAATTTTGTCTTTGCAGTAAATAGACGCGGCAATGTCTTCTTGCATAATACTCAAGTTATCCACAACTATTTTAGAATTAATTTTGTTATGGTTATCAGGCATTACAGAAGTCGAAACAGCCAGGTTTAAGCTGCCGTCAATGCTTTTTATTCTGCCTTTTGATAAAGACGCTACATAGCTGGAAAAGTCGCCTAAATTTAAATCCTCAATTGTTCCAAAAACGTGAGCCTGATCTTCAGAAATGTGGGTTAAAGGTAATTTTAAGTCAACATCCGCCTTGATTTTAGAAGTTTTAGCTCCTACAAAAAGCTCAGCGTCTGTTGCAAATTTAATCCTTTTATTGTCAACAAAGTCAAATAGAGTAAAGTAGGAGCCATTCAAAATAATATTTTTATTTTTTAATTCATCAAAGAGATTAACATTGTAGCCGCCGATTTTCAGAACAGCCTGATGAATGTTAACTTTAGGCTGCGACATTCCAATAAGCGGATACTGACCAAGTTTTAGCTGTGAATTTTTATCAAAAATAAGATTAATCTTCAAATCGTCGGCCGAAAAATGAGTAATTTCAGCCTTGCTCAAAATCAAAGGCAAAAGTCGGATTTTCGCATTAACGTTTTTTAATTCAAGCGCAGATGTACTGTCTGAATTCAGGATTTTAAAGGCGTCAGACTTAACCCACACAGAAGGCAAAAAACCCATTTTAATATGCGGATTAACAATTTGAGTATTAAAGCCGTATTCTTTTTGGATATAGGATTTTAAAAACTCAGTACTGTTGCTGGAATTAAGGATTGCAGGTACGCCCAAATAATATCCTCCATACAAGAGAACAAAAATTGATAAGCTTATTAAAACTTTAG
>OLIW01002743.1_pt1 | contig 12396 bp, 9 predicted proteins | sample 1601321 | NCBI WGS metagenome assembly OLIW01 (sample SAMEA2452114, study PRJEB22498) | human gut metagenome | reverse complement strand
TATCCTTTACTTTCTGCAGCAGTTCTTTCGTAAAATGAAGCCCTGCTGTCGGGGCAGCGGCAGATCCGTCATACTTTGCATATACGGTCTGATAGCGGTTTTTATCTTTCAGCTGATGCGTAATATATGGCGGCAGCGGCATCTGTCCCAGCTGATCCAGAATCTCTTCAAAAATTCCGTCATAATGGAACTGAATCAGACGGTTTCCTTCTTCTACTACATCCACGACTTCTGCCGTCAGAAGCCCGTCTCCGAACACAAGTTTTGTGCCCGGTTTTGCTTTTTTCCCCGGTTTTACGAGTGTCTCCCAGATATCATTTTCCTTGCGTTTTAACAAAAGTACTTCGATTTTTGCCTGTGTGTCCTCTTTCACTCCGAACAGACGTGCCGGAATCACCTTTGTGTTGTTGATCACCAGACAATCACCCGGGTGAAGATATTCCAGAATATCCGTAAAATGCCGGTGTTCCACGTCCCCGGTCTGACGGTCAAGCACCATCAGCCGGGAGCTGGAACGATCCTCCAGAGGGTCCTGAGCGATCAGTTCCTCCGGCAGATCATAGTCATAATCTTTTACATTCATTCCTTCTGTCATGATTAGCCTCTCAACTGGATTCCGATATTTTTCAGTCCGCTTAAGATTTTATCCATAGCACCCGTAATATCGCTCTCTTCCAGATTCTTATCTTTTCCGCGGAACTTCAGAGAGTATGCGACAGACTTAAAGCCTTTTTCAATCTGCTCTCCTTCGTATACATCAAATAACTCATAATTTTCCAGATACTTCCCACCGTTTTCCTCGAATACTTTCTCGATATCACCTACCAGAATATTCTTTGGAACAACCATGGACAAGTCACGGGAAGAAACCGGGAAGTTGGTAATTCCCTCATATTTGTAATCAAAGGATGCACGGGATACAATCTCCGGCATATCAATCACTGCAATATATACGCGCTCTTTGATGGCATAATTTGCAGCAACCGTTGGATGAACCTCTCCGAGATATCCAATCACGGCACCATCATATACGATAGCCGCCTTGCGTCCCGGGTGCAGGAACGGAAGCTCGGCATGTGGATCATACTGCGCCTTCTTGCGAAGACCTGTCTGGTATAAGAGTTCCTCGATCACACCCTTCATGGTAAAGAAATCACCGTCTCCGTACATACCAAACGTCAGCTGCATACGTTCTTCCGGAAGTTCCGTCAGCGGAAGCTGCTTCGGCAGATAGATATTTCCCATCTCGTACAGGCGTACATCTTTGTTTCTGCGTCCAAAGTTCGTAGACAGGGAAGTCAGCATTCCGTTCAGTGGCAGCGTACGCATAATGGAATAATCTTCCCCAAGCGGATTGGAAATCACAACCGTTTTACGCCACTTGGAATCCTCCGGAATCAGTAATTTGTCAAATACTTTCGGACTCTCGAAAGAATAAGTCATTGCCTGTGAAAAACCACAGAACTCTGCAATCTCACGTGCCTTTTCTTCCATTCGCAGCTTAAAGCTCTTTCCTCCGGCAGTGGATTCTCCGCTCGGAAGAGAAGTTCCGATCTTGTCATAGCCGTAGAAACGTGCTACTTCCTCTGCCATATCTGCGTCACAAAGCAGATCCTGTCTCCAGGACGGAACAAGAATCTCATTCGTTGCTTCGTCATATCCCAGATCTATTTTTTTGAAATATCCGATCATATCCCCGGCCGGAATATCCGTTCCCAAAAGCTTATTGTACTTGTCCGGTTCGAATGGGAGCTTTACGCCCTCGCGCTTCACAGGATAAATATCAACGGCTCCTCCTACCACTTCGCCGACACCTAATTCTTCGACCAGCTGACAGGCACGGTTCATCGCTTCCATGGCAAGATTTGGATCTAAGCCTTTTTCAAACTTAGCCGAAGCATCGGTACGCAGTCCGATGCGCTTTCCGGATTTCCGGATATTGGTTCCATCAAAGCATGCTGCCTCAAATAACATGGTTGTTACATGGTCGGTAATCATGGAATTTTCTCCACCCATGATACCGGCAATGCCTACTGCTTTTTTTGCATCACAGATCATCAGTACATTTTCATCCAGCTGACGTTCCTGTCCGTCCAGCGTCACAAATTTTTCACCTGCAGCTGCACGGCGGACAATAATCTCTTTTCCTTCAATCGTATCCAGATCATAGGCGTGCATCGGCTGTCCGTATTCTTCCATCACATAATTCGTAATATCTACAAGATTATTGATCGGACGGATTCCATGTGCACGAAGACGTTCCTGCATCCACTTCGGAGATGGGGCAAACTTAATATTCTTTACAACTCTTGCCGTGTAACGGCTGCAAAGATCCTGATCCTTTACAGATACTTTGATGTAATCATTGACATCTTCGTTATTTCCGGTTTCTGTTACGACAGGAGGTACAAATTCCTTATGGAACGTGGCTGCTGCCTCACGCGCAATGCCGAGTACGGAAAAACAGTCTACACGGTTGGATGTAATCTCATATTCGACAACGCTGTCATCCAGTCCTAAATAAGCAACCGCATTTTCTCCGACAGGTGCATCCTCGTCAAAGATATACAGTCCGTTCTCCGGTGCGTCCGGGAACATTTCACGGTTCGAACCGAGTTCCTCAATCGAGCACATCATGCCAGAAGACTCAACCCCGCGAAGCTTTCCTTTTTTAATTTTGATTCCACCAGGAGTTTTTGTTCCATCATGTCCTCCTGCGACACGTCCGCCATCTAAAACAACCGGAACTTTTGCCCCTTCAAATACGTTTGGTGCACCGGTCACAATCTGCAGCGTTTCGCTTCCAACGTTTACCTGGCAGATGACAAGTTTGTCGGCATCCGGGTGTTTTTCAATCTTTGTAACCTGTCCGACGACGATCTTGTCAAGATCTGCATCGAGCTGCTCATATCCCTCAACTTTTGATCCGGAAAGCGTCATGGCATCGACATACTCCTGCACGCCGCAGTCAAGTCCCGGAACTAAAGCTTTGATCCATTTTAATGATGTATTCATTCTTTTTCTCCTCCTAGAACTGTTTTAAGAAACGATCGTCATTCTCATACAGCAGACGCATATCGTCAATCTCATATTTCAACAGGGTAATACGCTCCAGACCGATACCAAATGCAAAGCCGGAATATTCTTCCGGATCAATACCGCTCATACGAAGCACTCTTGGATGTACCATTCCACAGCCAAGGATTTCGATCCATCCCTCACCTTTGCAGAAACGGCATCCTTTTCCGCCACATTTAAAACAGGAAACATCCATCTCGGCCGATGGCTCCGTAAATGGGAAATGATGCGGACGGAATTTTACTTTTGTTTCTTTTCCAAACAGCTTCTGTACAAACTGGGTCAGTGTTCCCTTTAAGTTAGAAAACGTGATTCCCTTGTCAATGACCATCCCCTCAATCTGATGGAAAGAAGGCGAATGGGTCGCATCCACTTCATCCGCACCGGTATTTCGAGAAAAGTGATTACGGTGGGGGCAAGTGATGACCGGAGTTCTCCGGGGGAAAGGCGTGGTGGCTACAGTGGCAGTGGTCCGACCGGATGCTGTATTATGAAGCCGGAAATTTTAGCACCGGGGACGAATATTGTAAGTCTGGATCATCACGGAGCACTATATTCCAGAAAAAGTGGTACCTCTATGGCAACCCCTGTCGTATGCGGGGCACTGGCACTTGCATTACAGAAAAATCCAAAGCTGCGGCCGGAAGAACTGAAACTGAAATTATATGAATCGGCGCGGAAAGAAACGGGAATGTCCATGGCGTGGGGCGTTCTTGATGTTGATAATTTGCTGGCATTGGTATAAAATACTCTCTAAAAGCCTGTCGGTGACATTTTATGAGAACCAAAGGAGGAGACAGATGAAACGAATATTAAATAAACTCTTTAGTAAACTTGTCCTTGGAGGATTGATTATTATATTGCAGTTCAGCTGGTTTGTCTATCTGTTGTACAGTGCGACCGTATACAGTTCCATGGTAGATGCATTGTTTAAAATTGCATCCATTGTGCTTGCATTGTTTGTCTCCAGCAGGGATATGCGTTCCACATATAAAACTTCCTGGATTTTTCTGATACTGGCACTTCCTCTGTTCGGAATTCCGGCATACTATCTGTTTGGCCGTCCGGGACTGACAAAACGGACCCGTATGAAGATGGACGTGGTCAGCAGCAGGATACGGGCATACAGTTCTCCTTCCGATGATGTGATGTCTGCCTTAAGGGCAGAGGATGATTCTGCCGGACAGCAGGCGCAGTATCTCACCCGTTATGCGGGGTATCCGGTGTACAGGGAGGCGGATACACAGTATTATTGCTGCGGAGAAGAGATGTATCCGCAGTTTCTGGAAGATTTAAAAACAGCAAAATCTTATATCTTTCTGGAGTATTTTATTGCAGAGCCTGGAAAGATGCTGGATGCAATTGTTGAAATCCTGGCTCAGAAAGCAAAAGAGGGTGTGGATGTGCGATTTATGTACGATGGAATCGGATGTATCCAGACACTGCCGAATAAATATTATTGTTATCTGCAGGAAAAGGGAATCAAATGTGCCTGTTTCCAGCCATTTCGCCCACTGATGTCAATTATCCAGAATAACCGGGATCACCGGAAGATCACGGTGATTGACGGAAAGGTTGCCTATACCGGGGGAATGAACCTGGCGGATGAGTATATCAATGCCAGAGTGCGTTTTGGGTATTGGAAGGATGCGGCAATCCGTCTGACCGGAGAATGTGTCTGGAGTTTTACAAGCATGTTCTTGGAACTGTGGGATTATATTTTGAAAATAGAAAGTGATTATACATTTTATCGGGCAACTTCCATGGAAAAACACAGGTTGCAGGAAAAAATCCATGCAGATGAAAAAGGATTCGTCCAGCCGTATACCGATTCTCCACTGGATCACGAAGATGTCGGCGAAAATGTATATCTGAATATAATCAGCAGGGCAAAAAAATATCTTTACATCTTTACTCCGTATCTGATCATCGGATCCGAGATGCGTACGGCACTTGTAAATGCGGCAAAATCCGGCGTGGATGTGCGTCTGGTTGTACCGGGAATTCCGGATAAGAAACTGGTGTATTTTCTGACACAGTCGAATTTCCCGTATCTGATCAAAAACGGAGTGAAAATATACACCTATACGCCAGGTTTTATCCATGCAAAATGTTTTGTGTCGGATGATGTACAGGCAACCGTGGGAACGGTAAACATGGATTACCGCAGTCTGTGTCTGCATTTTGAATGTGGCGTCTGGATGTATCGTACCCGGGCAGTTTTGCAGGTAAAAGAAGATGCGTTAAAAACATTTGCGGAAAGCCACGAAGTGACCCTGGAGGAATTTCAAAGAAAATCGTTTCTTGTGCGTACATTTATGGGAGCATTGAAATTGTTTGCCCCTCTTCTGTAAAACACTAAATATAGTAAATTGTCCTTGCATTTTCTACAACATAAAGATAAAATATAGATTATGACAGAAAGGACGAGAGGGATGGAACTGACCGTTAAACTCCAGGTATTTGAGGGACCGCTGGATCTGCTTTTGTATCTGCTCGAAAAGAATAAAGTGAATATCTATGATATTCCGATTGTGGAGATCACGGAACAGTATATGGAGTATATCCGGGAAATGAAACGACAGGATCTGGAGGTACTCAGTGAGTTTCTGGTTATGGCTGCAACGCTGATCGATATCAAATCACGCATGCTTCTCCCATCGAATCCGGACAGTGAAGAGGAAGAAGAAGATCCGCGTGCGGAACTGGTACAGCAGCTTCTGGAATACAAGATGTACAAATGTATGGCGTATGAACTAAAAGACCGGCAGATGGATGCCGGTCGTGTTATGTATAAGAAGCCGACGATTCCGGAGGAAGTGCGTGCGTATGAACCGCCGGTTGATATCCACGAACTGATATCGGACATTACGCTTTCACGCCTGCATGAAATTTTTGAGAGCATTATGAAAAAACAGCAGGATAAAATTGATCCTCTGCGGTCAAAATTCGGAAAGATTGAAAAAGAAGAGGTATCGCTGGAAGACAAGATGGAGGATTTGAAAAAATATGCGGCCGGACACAGACATTTCAGTTTCCGGGGACTTTTGACGGCACAGTCATCGAAAGTGGAAGTGATCGTTACGTTTCTTGCGATTCTGGAGCTGATGAAAATGGGAACGATACGGATTTCGCAGGAACATATTTTTGATGATATCCAGATTGATTCGAAAGTTGCAGCATAGATTATCATGTATTGCAGGATGGACGGAAAATATGGAAGAAAAAAAATACAAGGCAATTATAGAAGGAATTCTGTTTTCTATGGGAGAATCCGTAGAACTGGAAAAAATTGCAGGAACTCTTGGACTTGATCAGAAGAAAACAAAGGACCTGATCGATGAAATGAGAAACGAGTGGGAAGAACAGAAACGCGGCGTTACCATCACGGAACTGGATGGAGCCTACCAGATGTGCACCAGACCCGAAATTTACGAATATCTGATTAAAATTGCAAAGCAGCCCAAACGCCGGGTTTTAACCGATGTTCTTTTGGAGACGCTTTCCATTATTGCATATAAGCAGCCGGTGACAAAGATGGAAATAGAAAAAATACGTGGCGTGTCATCGGATCATGCGGTAAACAAGCTGATCGAGTACAATCTGGTCTGCGAGCTTGGACGCCTTGATGCACCGGGACGTCCGCTGCTTTTTGGAACAACCGAAGAATTTCTGCGCAGATTCAGTGTGCAGTCCTTAGATGATCTCCCGGGCATTGAACCGGAGAAGCTGGAGACCTTCAAAGAAGAAGCGGAAGATGAGGCACAGATCCGGCTGAATATTTAAAATGGAATCCATAGTATAAACGTCCGTCCCTGTTCATAAAATGGAACAGAAAAGAGCAGGATGGAGACCGGGGCGCATGAAAAAGAAAGAAAAGAAGAGGAATGGAATACCGGCACAGACCAGAAGAGGGATTCTGGCAGCGTGCATGGTATTCTTTTTTAGTTTGCAGTTTTTTCAAGGAAAGATGCTATGGAGAGAATCCGCAGAAGAAAGTCGGGGTAAGGTTCTGTCTGGGGAAGTGCCTGCAGAAGAAAATGAACGGACACAGATAATGGAGACTACGCAGCAAAAGAATCCGGTCTCGGATGAGCAGGCTGCACAGGAAAAAGAAAACCGTGAACAGGAAAGGGAGCAGCTTCTTACCCGGCTCTATGCGCGCTCCGCTGCGCTGGTGGATGCGGACAGCGGCAGAGTTCTGCTCGGAAAAGAAGAGCATGTAATGCGCCCGATGGCAAGTACAACGAAGATCATGACCTGCATTCTTGCACTGGAAAAGGGAAATCCGAAGGACCTGGTGACAGCCTCTGCAAATGCGGTCGCACAGCCGAAGGTTCATCTGGGAATGCACGAAGGGGAGGCGTTTTATCTGGGGGATCTTCTATATTCCCTGATGCTGGAATCCCATAATGATTCTGCAGTGGCGATCGCGGAACACCTTGCAGGATCCGTTTCGCAATTTGCCAGGTGGATGAATGAAAAGGCAGAAGAGATCGGATGCACGGAGGCACATTTTGTTACACCAAACGGACTGGATGGAGAGGATGCAGACGGTGTGCACAGCATTTCAGCCGCAGATCTGGCGAAAATCATGAGTTACTGTGTCCTGCATTCTCCCAAAGCCGCAGAATTTCTTGCGATCACGCAAACACCGGCATACAGCTTTTCTGATGCTGAGGGAAAGGAAAATTATATCTGCAATAACCACAATGCATTTCTTCAGATGATGGATGGGGCGATTTCCGGGAAAACAGGGTTTACCGGGGATGCCGGATACTGCTATGTGGGAGCTTTGCAGAGTGAGGGGCGTACATTCGTGGTGGCACTGCTTGCGTGTGGCTGGCCAAACAACAAGAATTATAAATGGGCAGATACCAGAAAACTGATGGAGTACGGAATGGCGCATTATCGTTATGCTGAGGTGTGGAAAATACCGGAGCTTTCGAAAATACCCGTGGAAAACGGTGTTTCCCAAAATGGTTTGTTTGGAAAAGCAGCAGTGGAATTGGAAATCAAAGGAAACAAAAGTCCGGGTAAGATTCTGGTAGGAGAAGATGACGTGGCAGAAGAAAAGACAGAAGTACCGGAAAAACTGGATGCGCCGGTGAAAAGCGGAACACCGGTCGGACAGATCACGTATCTCTTAAACGGGGAGAAATGGGGGAGCTGCCAGGCAGTTGTAAAAGAAACAGTCAGACGGAGAACATTTACCTGGATAGCCATGAAAATGTGTGAAATGTTTTACCAGTTTAATTTTTAAAACACGAGAAGAATAAAATAGATCAAGAAAATTGCTTAAATTCATCAATAGACTTTCACGATAAGATATGTTAGGATAAGTTAGACAACAAAATAAGACAAGAAAGTTGACGGATATTTGTGAAAAGTCAGGAATAAGGCGAATTGTGTGATTTTTATGAAAAATTCCTTGTTTTTTCATATGAACAGAAGAAAAAGCAGATGCCGCCCTTTCCCGTTAAATAAAAGGAGAGAAACAAAATGGAAAACTGTAAAAAATACGAGAGACAATATTTCATGCCTCCGAAATTTGAATATGACTGGGTGAAAAAAGATTATGTAGACGCACCGCCAATCTGGTGCAGCGTTGACCTGCGTGATGGAAACCAGGCACTGATCGAGCCGATGAGTCTGGATGAAAAGCTGGAATTCTTCCAGTTATTAGTCGATGTGGGATTCAAAGAGATCGAAGTCGGATTTCCGGCAGCATCTGAGACAGAATACCAGTTCATGCGTACCCTGATCGAGAAAGACATGATCCCGGATGACGTGACTGTCCAGGTACTGACACAGGCAAGAGAGCACATCATCAAACGTACCTTCGAAGCCGTACAGGGAGCACCACATGCTGTGATCCATGTGTACAACTCAACCTCTGTTGCACAGAGAGAACAGGTTTTCAAAAAAGATAAAGAACAGGTAAAACAGATCGCCATCGACGGAGCAAAACTGTTGAAACAGCTTGCTGATCAGACAGAAGGAAACTTTACTTTCGAGTACAGTCCGGAAAGCTTTTCAGGAACAGAGGTGGACTATGCAGTGGATGTCTGCAATGCAGTACTGGATGTATGGCAGCCGACAAAAGATAAAAAAGTCATCATCAACATTCCGACAACCGTAGAAAACGCAATGCCGCATGTATTTGCAGGGCAGGTAGAATATGTAGACAAGAACCTGAAATACCGTGACGGGGTTGTACTCAGCCTTCACCCGCACAATGACCGTGGATGTGGTGTGGCAACTGCTGAGATGGGTATTCTTGCAGGCGCAGACCGTATCGAAGGAACCTTATTTGGAAATGGAGAACGTACCGGTAATGTGGATATCGTGACACTGGCACTCAATATGTTCTCGCAGGGTGTAGATCCGGGACTGGATTTCACTGACATTCCTAAAATCCGTGAGATCTATGAACGTCTGACCAGAATGCATGTCTATGAAAGACAGCCATATGCAGGAGATCTGGTATTTACCGCATTCTCCGGTTCCCACCAGGATGCCATCGCAAAAGGTATGGCATGGCGTGAAGCAGAAGAAAGAGATCACTGGACCGTACCGTATCTGCCGATCGATCCGAAGGACATCGGAAGAACTTACGATAAAGATGTTATCCGTATCAACAGCCAGTCAGGAAAAGGCGGTGTAAGCTACATTCTGAAGCAGAACTTTGGAATCAGCGTTCCGAAAGAAATGCGTGAAGAAGTCGGCTACATGGTAAAAGATGTATCCGATAAAGCACACAAAGAGCTGACTCCGGACTGGGTATACCACATTTTTGAAGATCACTATGTAAATTACAAAGGAATCTTCTCTATCGATGAATGCCACTTCAAACAGGAAGATGGTATTATGGCAGATGCAACCATTTCCCATGCAAATGGAAAACGTGTGGTAACAGCAGGCGGTAACGGACGTCTTGACGCAGTCAGCAATGCGATCAAACAGTACTTTGGTATCAGCTATGAACTGAGCTTCTACGAAGAACATTCCCTGACACGTGGTTCTTCTTCCAAGGCATGTGCTTATGTAGGTGTCATCTGCAATGGAAAGACCTACTGGGGAGTCGGAATTGATGCCGATATCATCAAAGCTTCTATTGAAGCATTGACAGTTGCCGTCAACAAGATCGATGAACTGAAGAATGCGAATGAATGTAAAGATGAAAGAATGGTAGAGATCATGAACTATATCCAGGCAAATTATCTGGATGTATCTCTGGATGATCTTGCAGAGAAATTCTTCCTGTCCAAACCATACCTTTCCAAATATATCAAAGAAAAATCCGGAATGACTTTCGGGGATATTGTCAAAAAAGTCAGAATGAAAAAGGCACGTGCCCTGTTAAAGAGCAGCAGCATGACCGTTGAAAATATTGCACTGACCGTTGGATACCAGAATGTAGAGCATTTCAACAGACTTTTCAAGAAGGCGTACAATATCACACCGGTACAGTTCCGCAACCAGAAATAAATAATACATAAAAATGACGAAAAAAGGGCGCAAAAACGGATAAAAAGACGTTTTTTGCGTTCTTTTTTTATCAATGTTTATAAATATGAACATAAATTCATATTTATAGGCAAAAATATTGACAAAGTAAACAAAAAAAAGTAAGATACTTGTATGTTCATAATAAAAAACAAAGGTTAAAAATTATGAAAAAAGGAGGAGTGAAGACATCTGAGGATGGGGAAACAATTAACGATTGTTTTTTGTTGGATGAATAGAATACAAAAGGTTATTTTGGAGGGAAAAATAATGAACGAACATGATGAGGCGTTAAGAAAACAAACCGCCTTTTTAGGACAGCCAAAGGGTGTGGGAACCCTGAGCTTTATGCAGCTTTGTAACTCTTTCGCAAACTATGCGATGAGTGCGGTACTGATTTACTACTTATACGCAAATGCACCGGAAGGACTTGGATTCAGCAAGGCAAATGCAGCACAGCTGATCTCTTTATATTCAACAGTTGTCGTACTGACAGGTATTGTCGGAAGCTTTGTCTGCGACCGTATCTTAGGATGCCGGAAGTCTTTATTTATAGCAAGATCACTTTCGTTTATTGGATATGTATGCCTTGCATTACCACTTGGCGTTCCTGGTTATGGAATCGCTATGGGATGTCTGGCAATCGGACCGATGTTCGGTGGCAGATGTCTGGATGCTCTTCTTGGAAAATTCTATGATGAATCCGATGGAAGACGTGACAGCGCTTATACGATTTCTTATGTAATTTCCAACATTGGTGCAGCAGCTCCGGTACTTTCCGGCGCAATCGCAGCAGCACTCGGATACCATGTAGCATTCGCGGCATGTGCAGTCCTTGCATTCCTGGGTATCGTTGTATATGCAGTTACATACAAACCGTTCTTCGGTAATATCGGTATTGAACCGGATGATCCGCTTCCGGATGATAAGAAACGTTCTTTCATCACAAAGATGATCGTTGTACTTGTTATCTGCGCAGTTGTTCTTGCAACGCTTTTTGCAACAGGAACATTAAGTATTTCTGTATTCTCAAATGTAATCAGTACTGTATCGATCATTATCCCGATCGCATACCTGGTAGTTATTTACAGAAGTAAAAAGACAGAGCCACATGAGAAGAAAAAAATCCTCTGCCTGGTTCCACCGTTCATCTGTAACGCAGTTACCCTGCTGATCTGGACACAGACAATTTCAATCCTTGCAATCTTCTATGAAGAAAAGGTTAACCGTGTACTGTTCGGAATTGAAGTGCCTGCAGCATCTATGCAGACAATCCCTGCAGTATTTGCAGTTATCATCGGAAGTATCCTGACAGCAGTATGGACAAAACTCGGAAAGAAACAGCCATATGGAACCACAAAGATGGGTATCGGAACAATCTTCTGGGGAGTTGGAGCTTTAATCATTGCACTCCTCTATGTAATCTATCCTGGAGATGCAAAAGTCAGCGCATGGTGGATCGTATTATTCTACGCAATCCTGATGCTTGGTGAAGGATTTACCTGCCCGATCGGTTACTCGATCACGGCTGTTGCAGCACCGAAGGCATTCATGACACAGATGATGACAATCTGGTCAATGTCACAGTCTACAGGAGCTGCTCTTAACACGCTGCTCACAAACTTCTACAAAGAAGGAAGCGAAATTCCGTTCTTCGTAGCAATCGGTTTGGGTGTATGTGCAGTTGGTGCGGTTGTAGCAATCTTCAGTAAAAAACTTGCAGTCGGAATTGGACTGGACAAGAACGCAGAAGCATAAAAGAGAAATGCGATTGCACAAGGCCGGAAGATGTGGTAGACTGGAAGAAGA
>OLIW01002741.1_pt1 | contig 12422 bp, 10 predicted proteins | sample 1601321 | NCBI WGS metagenome assembly OLIW01 (sample SAMEA2452114, study PRJEB22498) | human gut metagenome | reverse complement strand
AAAACAATTAAGCTGGATAAATTATACAAGTTTGTAAAAGGGAGAGGGCTGTTTGCTTTCTCCCCTTTTTTTGTTAAAAAGAGATTTAGAAATGAACAAATGAGGCTTGCCGAATTTTTTTTTCAAAAAATCGGGATTAGTCGCAAAGAAAAGCAAAGTTTAGCTTAAAAATAAGCAGGTCAGCATCTTAGTAGCAAAGCGGTAAGAAACAGCCCCCGGCAAAAAAAGCCCCGAAAAGTAGGGTTAAGTCATAGTTCAGGTACTAAGTCATTACCTAATCAGTGACACCCTACTATAACGATAACAAGTTCTGTTTCACTATTTTGCGTAATTCTTCGTAACTCGTGGTAACGGGAAAGTAATTACCTTTACAACTTTACAAACGAATATTTAGAGTTATGAAAGCAAAGAGAAGCACCTTTAAAATCCTGTTCTACCTAAAGAGAACAGCAGCGAGAGTAAGTGACGGAAAAGCCCCCGTGATGGTACGTATCACCATTGACGGCGAACCCGCTCCATTCAGCGCAAAGCTATTCGTCACCCCTTCCTTGTGGAACGCCGAAGCCGGGAAAGTCAGCGGCAAGTCTGCCGAAGCCTTAGAGATCAACCCCCAGTTGGAAGAGATCAAAGCCCGTATCAACAACCACTACTACCGGATATTGCGTGAGGACGATTTTGTTACCGCCGAGAAGGTGCGCAACGCCTTTTTAGGCATCGGCGTGATGGAGAACTGCATCCTTAAAGACTTCCAGACCATGAACAAGGAATTTGGCGAAATGGTGGAAAAGAAACTCCGTGCGAAGTCCACCTATAACAAATATCTTACGGTGTACAAGCACCTCGAAACCTTCATGTGGGAGAAGAAGAAGCGTACCGATATGGCTTACAAGGAACTGACGAAAGACTTCATAGACGATTTCGACAGCTACCTTCGTAACGAAAAGGGATTGAGCGCAAACACCCTCTGGATTTACACCATGCCCGTACTCAGCCTGACCGACAAGGCTTGGCGCAGGGGCATCATCCGCACCGATCCGTTCAGCGAGTACAAGCTCGAAATGGAAGAAACCGACCGTGGCTATCTCACGGAAGAAGAACTGAAACTGATTGCCAATACCGTATTCGTGGATAAGCAGACGAACCTTGTCCGTGACATGTTCCTTTTCGGCTGTTTTACAGGGTTGAGCTACATAGATGTAAAGACACTCACCTATGACAAGATCCAGCGCATGGATTTCGACGGTGAAGAGTGGATCATCACACGCAGGACAAAGACCAAGGTATCGAGCAACGTCCCCCTGATGGAGATTGCCAAAGAACTGATCGAACGCTACAAAGGGCTTGCGGACGGTGATTTCGTGTTCCCCATGCCGAGCAACGGCACGTGCAACGACCACCTCAAAAAGATTGCCGCCGTTTGCGGGATAAACAAAGATGTCACCTACCACCTTTCAAGGCATACGTTCGCCACGACGGTCTATCTCTGCAACGGCGGTACGATTGAGGCACTCTCAAAGATACTCGGTCACAAGCATATCAGCACCACCCAGATTTATGCCCATGTGACCGATGACAAAGTAGAGAACGACACCCGTATGCTTGATGCCAAGATTGCCGAGCGGTTCTCGGTTGCCATTTAGCTTGTATGTCGAATATCAAATTTATCAGCCATGAACATAAATAATAACATTCGGAATAAAGAGATAAAGCACCGCAGCACGTTTGCAATCCTGTTCTATATCAACCGTACAAAGGTACGCAAGGATGGAACGTGTCAGCTGTTGTGCAAGGTAAGTGTCGATGCCAATTGGGAACAAATCGGCATTAAGGTAGCGGTAAATCCCGCCCTGTGGAATCCGGAAACGGGACGTGCCGACGGCAGAAGCGAAAACGCCCTTACCGTAAATCGTGCCATAGACGACCTGGACAAACAAATCCGGGGGCATTACAAGCGTATCAAAAACAGCCTTGGTTTCGTTACGGCGGAATTGATCAAGAATGCCATGCTGGGTATCGGTGAGAAGAAATTGACCTTGCTGGCATTGTTCAGGGAACATAACGAGGAGTTCAAGAAAAGAATCGGTGTGGACCGGGAGAAAGGGAGTTACGAAAGCTATACCCGTTCCTACAAACATTTGCATGAGTTTATACGGGATAAAAAGAAAACGGAAGATGTCACCTTGAAAAGTCTCGACCAGGATTTTTATGATGATTTCGAGTTGTACCTGCGAAGCGATTGCGGTATGCAGCAGAAGACCGTACATGAACATCTGTACCGCTTGAAAAAGATGACTAAACGCGCATTGAGCCAGGGAACATTACGTCGTGATCCTTACGATGAACTGCATCCGGCCCTGCCGAAGCGCAAAAGCCGTCATCTGAAATACGAGGACCTGACGAAACTGATGGCGACACAACTCGATCAACCCAACCTGCAACGTGTCCGCGACTGGTTCATCTTTTCGACGTTCACCGGTCTGGCTTATGCTGACCTGAAACGCTTGTCGGAAAAGGATATCATACAGAAGGAGGACAGAAGTCAGTGGATTCGTATCCGGCGAAAAAAAACGGATGTCGCCTCTTATGTCCGGTTGCTGGATATTCCCTTGCGGATTATAGAGAAATACAAGCCGGAACGGCGTAGCGATAAGATTTTCAACGTGTATTGCCGTAGTTACCTGATTAAACTCACGAAAGAGGTCGGTGAACAATACGGATTCTACATGACTTTCCACAAGGCGAGGCATAATTTCGGAACGCATATCACGCTCTCGCTGGGTATTCCGATAGAAACTGTGAGCCGCATGATGGGACACACCAGTATCACGACTACCCAAATATATGCCGAAGTGGAAAGCCGGAAAGTGGACGAGGACACAAGAGCGTTGCGGGAAATGTCGGCAAAGCGACCGATAAACCTCTACGAAGAAGAAGTTATCGCCAAGCCCAAGCGGAAAAGAAAGACTGTATAAACAAACGATAATAAAAATAAGAGGAACAATCCGTGTTGCCGGGCTGTTCCTCTCGTACTGTTCCGTTGGAACCGCTTGCTCAGGTCATAACCATTTCCGTTGTTCGTCAAGGCACTTTCTATGCGCCTCTTCCAGCAGTTGCTGAATTTCCGATTCCTTGTACAGCACCTTGCCTTGTATCAGGTAGTAAGGCAGGATGCGCAATGAACGGTATTCCTGCAAGGTGCGGCGGCTGATACGCAGGAATTTTGCCAATTCCACATCATTCATGAAACGTTCGCCGTTGAACGAGCGTTGACAGTTCGGTTCCATTTTCTTCAGTGCCCTGCCGGTATTCTCCAGACGGAGGAGAAGGTCGGCCACACGCGGGTCTTGTTTATCGATGAAATAATGGCTCATAGTTTCTTTGAATTTGCATGATAATACGATTGTAATACTTTCTCCACATCTTCCGGCTTGTAGAACAGCTTGTTCTTGATCCTGCCGAAAGGCAGTAATCCTTTGGCCCGGTACTCCTGTAGGGTACGCTTCGATATGCCGAGAATGTCGCATACCTCCTGGTTGTCCAACCATTTTTTCAAGCCGAGGTCTTCCTGCCGTTTGCAGAGCATGTCGGCCTTTTCCTCGATGGTTTTCACACGCGCCATGAGCGCGTCGAAAGTCCGGATGTCCATACTGATAATTTCCATCGTAATTCTTCATTTTAATTTGTTAAACGTTGATTTTATTTCGCTCCATTTCCGCGAGGGAGAGCCTGCCTTTACGGTTTAGAAACTCCTTGACCTCGGATGATTTGTAATAGGTACGCCCATCTATCATGTAATAAGTCACGAGTTTTTTCTGTCGGTATCGTGCAAGGGTGCGTTTCGTGATACCGAGCAACTCGCACATATCTTGGTTATCCAGCAGCTTGTCGCCGTCAAGGGCGGAGGTCTGCCGGTTCATGCGGCCCAGTTTGTCTTCAATCTTGTCGAACCGTTCCATGATTTGGTGAAGCATCATCTGGAACGTCTCACGGTCTATCTGTATCATAATATGATCTGTCTTTTGAGTGTAAATAATGACTGATTACACCTTGTCGCGCAACAGGTTATACTATGATATAGGGCTAATGGCGTACCAATGACCCTGCATTTCACGGAATGGCACAGGCATTCCACTGAAATACAGCGAAATAAAAATTATCGAAGAAAAAATTGAGATAAAAAACGGTCTTGCAGAATGCAAGGATTCCCGCAATGTGCAAGTTACATCTTGCGAGGGTTGCGATAAATCAATCGGCAGATGCCGTTAGAAAAGGTAGTGGCTTTATGCAACCGCCATTGCAGAGCGGGAAGAATGCTTTGTATGGAAGTTCCCCGATTGGAGGAAATGGGAAGCAGGTAGATGACCAGTTCGTCCACGAGGTTGTAGTGGAAGAGTCCACGGAGCAGTTCCAACGATTCGGAATCGGAAACTTCAGCCAGATAGGTAAAGGTATTGTCTTTGCCGTCTTTCTCGCACAGCAGGTCCAGAATGGAATGGGGTAAAATCCTTGCGTCACAGCGTTCACGCCAATGGGCAAAACCTTTCCTGTGGTCCATTACCCATTGCATCGACTCGTTATCGGATTCCGGAAGGAACCCGTCCAATGTCATCACCGTTACTGCCTGTATCTTTGCCATGCCGTCTGTCTAAAAAAGAAGCGTGGTAACCACGCACTCAGACAGAGGCTCTGGTAAAGCCTAAAGGAGAATACGCAATACCACGCTATGACAAAGCATAGCATAAGCATTACGCAATCACTCTCCTTTAACGTCAATTTACCAGATTTCTGTCCGAGAAGCTTGCGCTCTTATGTTATATAGTCGGTAACTGCCCTATTGGCAGTATGCCGATTTTTTCTATTTAATTGCAAAATTACATATATTCAGCGATATTTCCATTAATTGCGGTTATCTATTTCACTTCAGCCCGTATTTCTTCATTTTCCGGTACAGCGTTGCCGGATTGATATTCAGCATCGCCGCGGCTTGTTCCCGGTGTCCGTTGCAAACCTTCAGAGCATTGATAATGCTCTCTTTCTCCATCGATTCATCTCTCAGAGGCAGGACGGCACGTGAAGGCGCATCGTCATTTACACTTGGACGTATTTCCATATCCAACGCTTCCATATTCAGCATCGGCGTTTCCGTGACCAGCACGGCACGTTTGATCCGGTTCTGCAACTCCCGCACGTTGCCCGGCCAGTGATAGGCAAGCATCCTGCGCCTGGCATCGTCCGTAAAGCCTTGCGTTTCCCGTTTCAGTTCTTTGGAATGACGTTCACGGAAAAATTCGGCCAGCGGCAGGATGTCTTCAGGACACTCCGCCAACGACGGCTGCCGAATCTCGAACTCGTTCAGCCGGTGGTAAAGGTCTTCCCTGAAACGTCCCTCCCGGATGGCCAGTTGCATATCCTCGTTCGTGGCGGCAATTATCCGCACATCGGCTGTCCGCTCCCTGCCGCCTACCGAAGCATAGGTATTCTCCTGCAATACCCGCAGGAGCAAGGACTGTATCTCGTAGGACATCGTCCCGATCTCGTCCAGAAACAGCGTGCCGCCTTTCGCCATGTCGAAATATCCGGTCTTGGCGCTGTCGGCACCGGTAAACGCCCCTTTCTCGTGCCCGAAGAAGAGCGAGGCGGCCAGTTCACGCGGCAACGCCCCGCAGTTTACCGCGACGAACGGCATATTCCAGCGTTCGCTGTTGTTATGGATGGTTTGTGCTATCGATTCTTTGCCGGTTCCGTTGGCACCGAGAATCATTACCGACATATCGGACGGAGCAACCAGCCTGGCAAACTTTTCCGCTTGCAGAATCTTGGGGCTTGTACGGTGAAACAGCTCCTTCTCTTTCCTGCGCACCGTAGCCACTGGGCGGAACACATCTTCAGCCAACTCCAGCAGATGCTCCCTGTGTACCGGTTTGGGCAGGTAATCCCTGGCTCCGAGTTTGATGGTACGCACCACATCCGAAACGGAAACATATTCCGTGGTCAGGATAAACGGGATGTCCTTTCTTTCCTTGCGCAACCATTCCAGCAGGGAAATGCCGTCCCCCTCCGGCAATCGCACATCCGACAATATCAGGTCGAACTGCGTTCTGCGTATCAACGAGCGTGCTATCGGCTCATTCATGGCCGTCACGGCATCATAACCCGCCTGGGCGAGCCAGTCTTTCTGCATCTGTGACAGACCTACATTGTCTTCAACTATCAGTATCTTCCGTTTCATTCGTCATTCTTTTTATCTCGGCTTCCGCCACTTTAATAAGTATGGCGGCGTAATCCATAATCTGTCGGGTATGTTCATTCAATATCTTATCGTTTATAGTCTCGTTTTTCAGTAAAGCGCGATAAGCCGACAAGGCTTCTTCCATTTGCAGCAATTCCCACATCGGTTGCATCCGGTGGGTGATTTCACGCAATTTCTGCCTGTCACCGTTTTTCATTGCCGTACCGAGTTCCTCCCGGTCTTTTTCCGACTGGGATATAAAGGAAAGAAGCGTTTTCGACTTGTCGCTGACTTCAGAGAGTATCAGACTGAAATCGACGCTATGGGTCTCTTCCTGTCGGTTTCTTCTTATCGTTGAAAGCAGGCTGAGCAACTCGGAGGAAGAGAAAGGCTTGTAGATATAGTCTGTAAATCCGGCATGGAGAAATGCCTCCTTGTCACTGTCACCGCGTGCTGTCATGGCCACAACGGGTATGGTACGGGAGTTCCCGATATTTGAGTTTCGCAACAGAGTCAGCAGATCGAAGCCGTTGGTTCCCGGCATTTGAATGTCTGACAGCAGCAAATCATAATCCTTGCCCCGCATTGCCTTTACGACCTCTTTGGAAGTGGCACAGGTTGTACAGTTCATTCCGTTCCGCTCCATCATCTCCTTTATCACATCCAGCAACATGGTGTCATCATCGATGACAAGTACATTTTGGGGCAGGTGTACCGGGTGCGGGATTATCCGGTTCTCGCCCTCTATCGGTTCATCCGTTAGCTTCATGGGAAGCGTCACGCGGAAAGTGCTGCCTTGGTCTATACTGCTTGTCACATTGATGGTCCCGCCAAGCAGGTTGACAAGTCCTTTCGTGATTGGCAGACCCAATCCGAATCCCTGGGCGTTGGCCACTGAACTCAAACGTTCGAACGGACGGAAGATACGGGAGAGCGTCTCCTCACTCATGCCGATACCGGTATCTTTTACCTCCAACAGCAGCACTCCTTCGCTATAACTCGCATTCAAACTTATTGTACCGGTTTCTGTGAATTTGACGGCATTGCTGAGCAGGTTGTCTATGATCTGCTCGATGCGGTCCACATCGCCGTAAAGTTTGACATCGGTATCCTTGAAATCGTGACAGAACAGGATTCCCTTGTTATTGACCACGTGGGAGAATCCGAAAACGGTACGTTCCAACAGGTCTTTAAGGCTGAAAGGCACATCGTTGCGGGTTTCTTTGGCCTCGTTCAGACGGTACACGTCCAACAGGTTGTTGAGCAGGTGTACCACGTGTTTACACACAATCCTGATGTTGTTCATGTGATTGTTCCTGCGTTTCTTTTCACGGGTATCCATAGCCAACTCGGCACTACCGCTGATGATGTTCAGCGGGGCGCGGATGTCATGGGAAATGGTCAGGATTATGTTCTTGCGCATTTCCAGCAACGCATTGTTCTGTTCTATCGTTTCTTCCAGGCGTTTCCTGTTCCTTGCCTTAATCTTGATATCCCGTTGTATGATAAGATACAAAACAAACAACAGGATTATGGAGAAGATTATCAGGCCGGTTATTACAAGGGTGGAATGCTCGTATGAATCCTTCAAACGGACTTCTTTGTTCCGGAGGGCGGATAATGCCTGCTCATCCAGGCTTGTGATTAACGTGCGCAACTTACCGTTGAGTTCACGGTTATGCAACCGCAGACTGTCCGTATAAGTCTCGATGTTTCTTCTGCGTTCTTCCTGCAAGGAAATAAGCTCGTTGCCCCGTGCTCTCACTTTGGTATTAGCGGATGGCAATTGTACGGTTTCCTTGCCTCCGAATAATCCGGCTATCCCTTTTTTCTTGCGGGTGACAGTACGGGAGGTATTTGCTTGTGATGTGACAAGTGAATATTGGCCGGCCAGCAGGCTGTCGATTTGTTTTTGTTGCCGGAAAATTTCTTTCATCCGCAACAGATGTTCCTCCTTGTTGAGCAGCTGGGAACGGAGGGAATCCACTTGTTCCGGACGTACAAATTCCTTGCATTGTTCACGTAAAATTTGCAGCAGGGAATCCGCTTTCAGACGACGTGTACGGTATAACTCACAATCTTTACCGGTCCACGTCATGACGGATTCCCCGAAAGTAGCAAGCACGGTGATATGGCGATGGGTGGTGCTGATATTGCTTTGTGTCTGGAATATGGTTATTGACTCCTGCTCTATCTCCGACACACGTTTACGCTCGTGTAAAACGATGGCGACCATACAACCTATGACCGCCATTAAGAGAAAATAGCCAATAAATATCTTATGTTGTAATAACAACCTCATTAGTTTCAAATACTTTGTTTATATAAAATCCACTTATGTCGTTTAATTTTTAACAGCCGCTTATTACATTCATTAATTGTAGTTTATGCTCCACCTCCCAGCGCATGATAAAGTTTAATAATACTCTGTATGCGTTCAAAATAGGCTTGTGACTGCAATGTTTCTGCTTCAAGCAGTGATTGCTGGGCAGTAAGCACTTCCAAATAGGTTGCGCCGGAATGACACATCAGCAGTTCTGTCTTCTGTACAGCGTCGTTCAAAACAGAAACGCGCCTTTCACCAATTTCAATTTGAGATTTTGCCGTCTGCCATACGGTCAAAGCATCGTTCACTTCTTTTCCCGCATTCAGCAATGCTTGCCGGAACAACAGTTTGGCTTCTTCCTGACGGCTTTTGGCTATATTCAAGTTGGCTATATTCACGCCTCGGTTGAATAACGGCTGTGTAAGGGAACCGATGACGTTGAGCAACCATTGTCCGGGATTAGTGATTACTCCGCCTCCATTGTTAGTCCAACCAAGTGTCCCCGAAAGAGTGATATTAGGATAGAAAGCGGCACGGGCTACATTGGTGGCGTAAAATGCTTGTGCCAGTTCCATTTCAGCCTGACGTACATCAGGACGGTTAGAAAGCAACTGCAAAGGAACTCCGATAGAGATTGTATCGGGAAAAGACGCCTCTGTCAAATTATTCCGTTCAATCGAGTGTGACGGCATGGCAAGTATCGCAGACAAGGCGTTCTCTGTTTCAGAGATACTCTTGCGTATGGCCAGTTGCGATGATTCGAGTTGCATCACGTTTGCCTTTGCCTGTAATACGCCGGCTTCATTCGCCTTGCCCACCTTTTTCAACGCTTCAAGCGTGCGTACTGTAGCCCGCCAGTTTTCCAAAGTCCGATTGTTTATCGCCATCTGCGTATCAAGCATGGAAAGTGTATAGTAACTGTCAGCTATAGTAGCGACAAGTTGTGTCTGTACGGCTTGCTGATAGTCACGGCTTCCTTGCAGTGCGGCGACCGCACCACGCTTTGCAGCCGTGAGCCTGCCGAATATATCAAGTTCCCAACTTGCAGACGCACCAACATTATATGTCTTTGCCGTCGTCCCGTCATACTGGCTGCCACCACCTTCGGCATTAATCCCAAGTGAAGGGAGATATGAAAGCTTAGCCGTAATCAAAGCTGCCTCGGCTGCTTCAACCCTCAAACGTGCCACATTGAGATCAGTGTTCTGCTTAATTCCTGTTTCAATCAGAGACTGAAGTTTCCGGTCAGTAAACATTTCCCGCCATGACATAGATGCAATTGTTACTGTATCAATACCTGCCGGTAAGGTCCGATATAGATTCTCTGTCGGGATTTCAGCCCGATGATATCGGCTATATGTGCTACAGCCGGTAAGCATCAAAGCGGATATTATATATATTGCTATCTTCTTCATTTAATTATGTTTAACACGTTCTTGAATATATTGGAATGCGATGAACAATGACGGTACGAGGAACAGCAATGCCAACGTACCTATAATCATGCCTCCGATTACGCCTGTGGCAAGCGAGCGGCTGCCGTTGGCACCCACGCCATGAGCCATCATCAGCGGAACAAGGCCGAACACCATAGACAGTACGGTCATCAGGATGGGGCGCAGACGAACCTTCGCCGCACTGTATGCCGCCTGTGCCAAGGTCATGCCCTCCGCCCTCCGCTTGCCGGCATATTCGGTCAGCAGGATGGCGGTCTTGGCAAGCAGTCCGATAATCATGATCAGTCCGGTCTGCATGTAGATGTTGTTCTCCAGACCGAACAACCATGCGAACAGGAAGCTGCCCATCAGTCCGCAGGGTACGGATAGCAGCACGGCAAAGGGAATGAATACGCTCTCGTAGAGGGCACACAGTATCAGATATATCAAGACCATACAGAGCAAGAATATCATCGTGGCATTGTTGGTGGTCTTGCTTTCCTCGCGCGACAGTCCTCCGTACTCGTAGCTGCAAGTGGCAGGTAGCACCTCTTGGGCAGTCTCGCCGATGGCCTTGATGGCCTGACCGGAACTGTAACCCGGAGCCGGAGAGCCGTTGATGGCGATGGCATTGAAAAGGTTGAAGCGCGTAAGGTCGGAAGGACCGTTGGTCTTGGTCAGGCGCACGAACTGGCTCAACGGAGCCATGCTGCCGTCGGAAGTGCGCACGTACATTAGGTTGAGCGACTCCGTATTGATGCGGTACTCCGCCGGCGCCTGCATGGTAACATGATAGAGCTTGGAGAAACGGTTAAAGTCCGATACATACGACCCGGTATAATAGCCGGAAAGCGTGGACAGCACATCGGACGGAGACACGCCCGACTGCTCGCATTTCGCAGCATCAATGTCCACCCAATACTGGGGATAGTCGGTGGCAAAAGAGGAATAGACCTCACCGATTTCGGGACGGCGGGACAAGGCTTCGACAAACTTGTCGGCCTCTTTCTTGAAGGCGGCGGCGTCGCCTCCCGTCTTGTCCTGCAAGTAAAGCTCGAAACCGTTGCCCATGCCGTAGCCCGCAACCATCGGCGGCGACATGGCGAATACCGTGGCATCGGGAACGTCGGAGGAGGCGGCATAAATCTTTCCTATCACGTCGTCCACCGACTGTCCTTCGCCCTTGCGTTGGCCCCAATCGCTGAGGGTCATGAAATACATGGCTTGCGACGGGCCGGAACCGTTGAACGAGAAGCCTGCCACCGCTCCGCTGTATTCGATCTCGCCGATGCTGTCAAGACGGCTGTTGAGCTGCTTCATCACCTCGTTTGTCTGCGCCATGGAGGAGCCGGGCTTCGTGTTCATGCTCACCATTACCGTGCCGGTGTCCTCCTGCGGGATAAGCCCTGTCTTTGTGATATTGACCAGCAAGACCAGCAAACCGAATGAGGTAATAATAGTTCCCCACAACAGCCATCGGCGGCGGATGATGTATAATACTCCACGCACATAACGGTGGCTCAAACGGTCGAAGATAGCATTGAAAGCCTCGCGGAAGCGTGCCGCGAAATTGTTCTTCGTGTTTCCGTACTCGTCGGTATAAGGTTTCAGGAACAAGGCGCACAATGCCGGAGAAAGGGTGAAGGCATTGACAGCCGAAATACCCACGGCAACTGCCATCGTGATGCCGAACTGGGCATAGAACGCCCCGGATGTGCCGCCCATCATGGCCACCGGGATAAACACCGCCATAAAGATAATGGTAGAGGTGAGAATGGCGGACGAGACGCCTTTCATGGCATCGTCGGCGGCAAGCACCGGCGACCGGTAGCCCTCGTCGAATTTCGCCTGCACGGCCTCCACCACCACGATGGCGTCATCAACCACTGTTCCTATGGCAAGTACAAGGGCGAAAAGCGTAAGCAGGTTGATGGAAAAGCCAATCATGGACATGACGGCGAATGTGCCGATAATTGAAACAAATATGGATATGGAGGGGATAAGGGTCGATTTTATATCCTGTAAAAAAACATAGACGACAATCACCACCAGCAGTATTGCCTCCAATAGTGTGCGGAGAACCGATTTTATGGAAGCATACAGGAATTTGTTGGTATCGGTAAGAACCACGAACTCCGCCCCTTGCGGCAGATCGCGCTTCAAGTCGTCGAGCACCTCGTGAATCTCATTGATGGTGCTCGAAGCGTTGGAGCCCGCTTTCTGGTTGATGAGCATGATCGCCGCCGGACGACCGTTCACCTCGGTGGAATAGTTGTAGTATTCATCGCCCAGTTCCACGTCGGCGACATCCTTCAGTCGCAGCACGTCGCCGCCGGGCAGGGACTTGATGACCAGCTCGCCGAACTCTTCCGCCGTGGAAAGGCGGCCGCGATACTTCATCGTCTATTCATTGGCTGTAGGATGGTTAGCG
>OLIW01002734.1_pt1 | contig 12439 bp, 10 predicted proteins | sample 1601321 | NCBI WGS metagenome assembly OLIW01 (sample SAMEA2452114, study PRJEB22498) | human gut metagenome | reverse complement strand
ATTTCCAAAGAAACTTCAGCACTGGTGAGGTTGAGGTCATGGGTTCTGTCATCATTCACAAGACCGAGTATCGTGAACGCCGCAGACATTATGCCATCTTTGGTGTAAACACACCTATAAACGGCTTTGATACTGACCGTGACAGCTTCCTTGGCGCTTACCGTGGTTATCATAACCCTCAGGTTGTCGAAGATGGAAAATCTAAAAACTCTATGGCAAGCGGATGGGCTCCGATTGGAAGTCACCAGATTACCCTTTCATTACAGCCTGGCGAAACAAAAACTTATATTTACGTATTAGGCTATTGTGAGAATCCTGCTGATCAGAAATGGGAATCACAGGGCGTTGTAAACAAGGCTCCTGCTAAAGCTCTTATGGAAGCATTTGCAACAGAAGCACAGGCGGATGCAGCTCTTGATCACTTAAAGGAATACTGGAGCCAGCTGTTAGGCAAGTTCCATGTTGAATCTGACTATACAGAGATGAACCGCATGGTTAATGTATGGAATCAGTACCAGTGTATGGTTACATTCAATATGTCCCGCTCTGCTTCTTACTTTGAATCAGGAATTGGCCGTGGCATGGGATTTCGTGATTCCTGCCAGGATTTATTTGGCTTCGTCCATCTGATCCCTGAAAAGGCAAGACAGCGTATCATTGACATTGCTTCCACTCAGATGGAAGACGGAAGTGCTTACCATCAGTATCAGCCGCTGACAAAGCGCGGCAACTCTGATATTGGAAGCGGCTTTAATGATGACCCGTTATGGCTGATTGCTGCTGTAGCGGCTTACATCAAGGAAACAGGCGACTGGTCTATCCTTGACGAAATGGTACCATACGATAACGACGAGTCAAAGGCTAAGCCAATGCTCGACCACCTTAAGGTATCATTCTATCACATTGTAAATAACCTCGGCCCTCACGGTCTGCCACTTGCAATGAGAGCTGACTGGAACGATTGTATCAACCTTTCATGCTACTCTGACACTCCGGGCGAGAGCTTCCAGACTTATACAAACCCTAAGTTTGCAGCCGAGGGTGGCTACTCAAAGGTAGCTGAGTCTGTAATGGTAGCAACACTCTTTACATACACAGGTCCTAACTATGTGTCTATCCTCAAGCACCTTGGCAAGGACGATGAAGCTGCCGCAGCACAGGCTGAGATAGACAAGATGAAGAAGAACGTTATGGAATCTGCATTTGACGGCGATTGGTTCCTGAGAGCTTACGATTCCACAGGCGCAAAAATGGGTTCTAAGGAATGTGAAGAGGGCAAGATATTCATCGAGCCACAGGGCTTCGCAGTTATGTCTGAAATAGGCAAGGACGAGGGCGCTGACATCAAGACACTTGATTCTATCGACAAGTACCTCAATACAAAGTATGGTCTTGTTCTTAACAACCCTGCATACTCAAAGTATTATATCCAGTATGGTGAGATATCCACATATCCGGGCGGATATAAGGAGAACGCTGGTATCTTCACACATAACAACGCGTGGATAATCTGCGCAGAGGCATATGCCGGCAGAGGCGACAAGGCGTTTGAGTATTACAGCAAGATAGCTCCTGCATTCAACGAGGAGATATCTGATCTTCATAAGACAGAGCCTTATGTATACGGTCAGATGATAGCTGGTAAGGACGCAAGCAGATTTGGCGAGGGCAAGAACAGCTGGCTCACAGGTACAGCCGCATGGAACATGGTAGCTATCTCGCAGTACATTCTCGGAGTACAGGCTGACTTTGACGGCTTGAAGATAGATCCATCTATCCCTCACGAGTGGGACGGCATGACAGCAACACGTCAGTACAGAGGTGCAACATACAACATCACTGTTAAGAACCCTGACCACGTTTGCAAGGGCGTAAAGAGCGTAACTGTTGACGGCAAGGCAGTAGAGGGCAATGTTCTCCCTGTAGCTGAAAATGGTGCAACAGTAAATGTTGAGGTAGTAATGGGCTAAGCCATACTCTCATAAAAAATCAAAGGACGGTACTTTGTGTGCCGTCCTTTTTTATATCCAAAAATTTAGCCGTTCTTCTACATAAAAAGTGCAAAGCAAAAGGGCGACCAAAGGTCGCCCCTACATTAAAGTTGCGTATATTAGACTTGCAGAGAAATTTATTCCTCAGGACCCATTACCTTGACCATAACGGCTTTCTGTGCGTGAAGTCTGTTTTCAGCTTCCTCGAATATCTCATTTGCGTGAGCCTCGAATACCTTTTCTGTTATCTCCTCTTCACGGTGAGCAGGCAGACAGTGCTGTACCATTGCGTCAGTCTTTGCAACAGCCATGATATCGTCATTTATCTGATAGCCCTTGAATGCGATCTTTCTCTTCTCTGTCTCAGCTTCCTCGCCCATTGAAGTCCAAACGTCTGTGAACAGAACGTCAGCGTCCTTTGCAGCCTCAAGAGGAACTTGTCGCCGTAGCCCTTGGCAAATTCAAGAACCTCAGCAGCAGGCTGATAATCCTTAGGGCAAGCGATAGAAACTTCCATGCCTACTTTAAGTCCACCAACGATAAGCGAGTTTGCCATGTTGTTGCCGTCGCCTATGTAGCACATTTTCAGACCCTCGAAACGTCCTTTGAACTCTCTGATGGTCATAAGGTCAGCAAGCACCTGACAAGGGTGGCAGAAGTCTGTCAGACCGTTTATTACAGGGATAGAGCCGTATTTAGCAAGATCCTCAACCTCTTTCTGCTCAAAAGTACGGATCATGATGCCGTCAAGGTAACGTGAAAGAACACGGGCTGTGTCCTGAACAGGCTCGCCTCTGCCTATCTGGAGGTCACGGTTTGAAAGGAAAAGTGCCTGACCGCCAAGCTGGTACATACCTGTTTCAAAAGAAACTCTTGTACGGGTAGAGGACTTCTGGAATATCATTCCGAGAGTTTTGCCCTTGAGAATGTGATGCTCGATACCGTTTTTGTTTTCGTATTTGAGCTGGTCTGCAAGATTGAGAATGTCGAGAATTTCCTCCTTGGAAAGGTCGAGCATTTTAAGTAAATGTTTCATAATATTTCCTCCGTAATTTGATTTTTATTTGGTATTGCGTATCAAACGGGCGAACACTGTTCGCACCTACACACTTTGTTATTTCTCGTCAAGAACTTTTTTCAGTATAGCAAGTCCCTTGTCTATCTGCTCATATGAGATATTCAGCGGTGGCAAAAATCTCAGCTTGTCCTTTGCTGTGAGAATAAGAAGTCCGTTTTCAAAGCATTTGTTAAGCACATCAGCGGCTTTCTTGGTTTTGAGCCTTACGCCTATCATAAGACCAAGTCCGTCAACGCCCTCAACTTCGTCTATTTCTGCGAGCTTTTCTCTGAAATATTCGCCCTTTTTGCGAACTTCCTCAAGAAATTCAGGCTTTGTCACCTTGTCAAGAACTGCGTTTCCGCCTGCGCAGGAAATAGGATTTCCACCAAACGTTGAGCCGTGTGTACCCTTGCCAAGTACCTCACTGCACTTCTTGTTAGCAAGGCACACGCCTATTGGAACACCGCCTGCAAGACCCTTTGCAAGTGTTGTTATGTCAGGCTTTACGTTGTAAAGCTCAGATGTGAGGAGCTTGCCAGTTCTGCCACCGCCTGTCTGTACCTCGTCTGCGATGGTGAGAATATCTCTCTTTGCACACTCAAGCATGATAGTGTTCACAAAGCTTTGCTGAAGAGGTATAACACCGCCCTCGCCCTGAACAAACTCGAACATTACTGCACAGACCTTGTTGTCAAGCTTGTTGAGCTTGTCCATAAGATCGTCAATATCATTAGCGATAACATTCTCAAATCCGCCAACGAACGGGAAGAAGTAGTTGTGGAAAACCTCCTGACCTGTTGCAGAAAGAGTGCAAAGCGTTCTGCCGTGGAAGCTGTTTACAAGGGTGATGATGATATTTCTCTCAGCGTCTTTGCCGTATTTGTCAAAGCTGTATTTTCTTGCAAGCTTGATAGCGCACTCGTTAGCCTCTGCGCCCGAGTTGCCGAAGAACATTTTCTCATAGCCTGTTGCCTCGCAAAGTCTTTTTGCAAAGTCAGCCTGTACCTTTGTGTAATAGTAGTTTGAGGTGTGCTGTATCTTGTGTGCCTGATCGCAAATAGCGTTCACCCAATCCTCGTCGCAGTAGCCAAGGCTGTTTGTGCCGATACCGGAGCCGAAGTCGATATACTCTTTTCCGTCCTCGCCAACAGCCGTCTGACCATGACCGCTTTCCATAACAAGACCTATTCTGCCATAGGTCTGCATAACGTGTTCGTTGAACTGTTCTATGGTGTTCATTTTTATCACTCTTTTCAATATGTATTGATATTTTATATAAACTGTGTACCGATACCCTCATTGGAGAGTAGCTCGATAAGTATCGAGTGCGGTACTCTGCCGTCAATGATAGTGGTCTTTTTAACGCCACGTCTTACGGCTTCAACACAGCAGTCTATCTTTGGTATCATTCCGCCGCTTATGATGCCTTTCTTTTTGAGATAAGGCACATCGCTGACGTTTACCTGTGGGATAAGTGTGGAATCATCGTCCTTGTCCTCCAGCAGACCAACTATATCCGTCATAAGGATAAGCTTTTCCGCTCTCAGACAAGAAGCAATTCTCGCCGCCGCAGTGTCAGCATTGATATTGTAAGACTGTCCGTCCTCGCCCACGCCAACTGTGGAGATTATAGGAACATAACCGTTGTTCAGTGCGTCAACTATAGGCTTTGTCGTTACCTTTTTGATGTCGCCCACAAAACCAAGGTCTACCTCGCTGTCAAGCTTCTGCGCAAGTATCATCTGACCGTCACAGCCGCAAAGACCGAGAGCCTTTCCGCCATGAAGCTGCAAAGCGCAAACAAGCTCCTTGTTTACCTTGCCGCAAAGCACCATTTTAACGATATCTATAGTTTCAGCGTCAGTGTATCTCAGACCGTTTATGAATTTGCTTTCAATGCCGACTCTTTTGAGCATTGCATTTATCTCAGGACCACCGCCATGAACAAGAACTACCTTTATGCCTACCTCGCTTAGAAGCACAATATCGCTCATAACAGCTTCTTTAAGCTCAGCGTTTGTCATAGCGTTGCCGCCGTATTTTACAACGACTATCTTGTCGTGGTATTTCTGAATGTGCGGCAGAGCGTCAATAAGTATCTGACTTCTGATTTTATTGCTTATGTCCATTTCTCATTCTTCTTTCCTATACTGATTTTATGTCTTAGCTTCTGTAATCGCCGTTTATCTTAACATAATCATATGTAAGGTCACAGCCCCATGCAGTGGCAGTGCCGTTGCCGTCGCCGATAGAAACGCTTATTGTGATCTCGTCCTCAAGAAGAACGGTCTTAGCAACTTCCTCAGAGAACTCTATGCCTGCGCCGTTGTGACAAACGTGTATCTCTCCTGCCTTTGATGACAGTGAAACGTCCACCTTGTTTATGTCAAAATCAGCTTCAGCGTATCCAACAGCACAGAGTATCCTGCCCCAGTTAGCGTCAGCACCGAACATTGCACACTTGAAAAGCGGCGAGCATATAACGCTCTTTGCAACGATTATGGCGGTGTCAAGGTCTTTTGAACCGGTAACAGTACATTCAAGAAGCTTAGTTGCGCCCTCGCCGTCCTTTGCGAGCATTTTAGTAATGTTCATCATAACGATATAAAGAGCCTTTTTGAACACCTCGTAGCTCTCACCCTCGGCTGTTATCTCAGGGTTTCCTGCAAGTCCGTTAGCCATAACAGCACAGGTATCGTTCGTTGACTGGTCACCGTCAACAGACAGGCAGTTATATGTTATCTTGACGATATCAGTAAGAGTCTTTTTGAGCATTTCGGAGGATACAGCACAGTCTGTAGTGATAACATTTAGCGTAGTCGCCATGTTAGGGTGTATCATACCGCTGCCCTTGCCCATGCCGCCAACGTGGCAGATCTTGCCGTCAAGCTCAAACTCAACAGCCACTTCCTTTTTCACTGTATCAGTAGTCATGATAGCAATAGCGGCTTTTTCGTTTCCCTCATAGGAAAGTCCATCATAAAGCTCGTCTATCTTAGCTTCGATAGGTTCGAGAGGGAGTATCTGACCGATAACGCCTGTCTGAGCGATAAGAATTTCTTCCGGCTTAACGCCCATTTTAGCGGCAGTCATCTCGCACATTTTGTAAGCCTTTTCCTCACCGTCAGCGTTGCAGGTGTTAGCGTTTTTGGAGTTGAGGATAAAGCCCTTAGCCTTGCCGCCTGTTTTAGCAAGATTTTTCTGAGAAACAGTAACAGGAGCACCCTTGACCTTATTCTGAGTAAAAACGCCGGCGGCTGAACACATAACGTCAGACTCCACAAGGCAGAGGTCAGGCTTTTTTGTAGGGTTTTCCTTTATGCCGCAATAAAGACCGTTAGCCTTAAAGCCCTTTGCAGCACACACGCCGCCGTCTACATACTTATAGCCGTCGAAATTTTTCTTTGATATCTCTTTCATATTCAAAACTCCTTACAAAATTTTCACACTAATTAGATCAGGACAGATTTTTTCTATTAATTATTTCTGTAGGGGCGAACAGCGTTCGCCCGCTTATTTTTTCCGCACTTTTATATTTGCACTCATTGGTCGGGGATTGCTCTCCTTTGTGGGGGAGCTTATTGTCGCCGTTGGCGAGTCATTTGAAGACGCTTCGCTGTTCAAATGACAAAAGCGGCGGAGTTTTGTTGGTTTTTAGGCTTGGTTGAGAAATTTTACTTCGGTTTGTTTTATTTTTTTGTCCGCCGCTTTTTTTAGACCGTACTTTTGTGGAGGGGGCTCTGCCCCCTGTTGGGTTAGATTTTGCTTTTGGCTTTATTTTGCCCCCGCTGGGGCTGCTTGCCCCCGTCCCTCGGCAGGGCTAACGCCGCCCTGCACCGGCGATTTTTTGTGCGGTGCTTTTGGTTTGTTTTTTGCTTTTTTGTTATTCCAACCCCGTTGCTTCGTTTATCCCCAACATTATATTCATATTCTGTATTGCTGCGCCGCTTGCACCTTTTCCAAGGTTATCAAATCTCGACATAAGCATTATCTGATCCTCATTTCCGCAGACGAATATCTGCATATTATTTGTTCCGGCCAATGTATTCGCTGCGATAAATCCGTCAGGAAGCGTTTCCGTTCCGCCAAGCTCCATTACCTTAACGAAATGCTGACCAAGATAATGCTCCGCCATTATTTCATGGATATTCTCAGGTGTATACTTCTTTGTCAAACATCTTGTCACCAGCGGCACAGAAACCACCATACCATTATAATAGTCGTCCACTATCGGATTGAACATAGGCTTATATTTAAGTCCGCACACCGCCTGCATTTCAGGGATATGCTTGTGCTTCTGCCCAAGTGCATACTGACGTGGAGAATACATTTCCTTTGTTTTATTTTCGCTCTCCATAGCGGCTATCATTTTCTTTCCGCCACCGCTGTAGCCTGAAACTGCATGGCAGGTAACAGGATAATCCTCAGGAAGCACTCCTGCCTTTACGAGAGGATAAACAAGGCTTATAAAGCCGCTTGCATAACAGCCTGGGTTTGCAACTCTTTTTGAATTGCGGATATTCTCTCTATGCTTTTCAGAAAGCTCAGGGAAACCATAGTCCCATGCAGGGTTTGTTCTGTGGGCGGTAGAAGCGTCGATTATCCTAACATCAGGGTTTGTGCAAAGTGAAGCCGCTTCTATTGCCGCTGCGTCAGGCAGGCAGAGAAAAGTGATATCCGATGAGTTTATCATCTTTGCTCTCTCGTTCACGTCCTTGCGCTTTTCCTCGTCAATGAGCATTATCTCAACGTCATTTCTGTTCTGAAAACGCTCATATATCTGAAGTCCTGTTGTTCCTTCTTTTCCGTCAATAAAAACTCTTGTTTTCATTTTTCTTCATATCCTTCTATAAAACTTTATGATTTTGTCTGTCAATAATCTGTATGCTCATGCAAATGCAAACTTTTGTAGGGGCGAACAGTGTTCGCCCGTTTGGCTGACAGCTCTTTAGCCGTCTGCATACTTTTAATTATCGTCCAAAATGTTCTTGTATTCAGGTTCTTTTTTCGGCTTTTTACGCTTTTTATCTTCCTTTGCGGCGTTTATTGCGTCCTTATCCGCAAAGCAGTTTCCAAGACCTGCGGCAAAGCCTGCGGTCAACACAGTGAGTACGATAAAGTTCGGCACTACCGACCTTGCTTCCTCCACGAAGATATATTCTATCACCGAAACCGCTATCATCACAGGCGCAACATACCATTTCAAGCCGTAGTTCTTAGCGTGTCTGTAGCAAGCCCACCATGTACACACAGGGTACACCACCGTAAATCCCACCGCAAACAGCGGATATATCACAAAAAGCTTAGCCGTAAAAAGCCACATTATAACTGTCGCAAGCTCCCACAGCACAAGATATAGCAGTGCCGCCTTAACAGGGGAGCGGTGTTTATCAAAGCTTATTTCTGACATATTCTATCTGAGCTTTTACAGACTCAGGCGCAGGACCGCCTGCCGCTTTTCTCTGCATTACGCAGGTGTCAAGGCTGATAGCGTCATAAACGTCCTCGTCAAAGTTGTCAGTGAGCTTCTTGTACTCCTCCAATGGGAGAGTTTCAAGTGTGCAGCCCTTTTCAATGCAGGTGTGAACGAGAGTACCTGTTATCTTGTAAGCGTCCCTGAAAGGCATACCCTTTTTAACAAGATAGTCAGCACAGTCTGTAGCGTTTATAAAGCCCTTGGCTGCGGCGTTTCTCATGTTCTCAGGGATAACTCTCATTGTGGCAAGCATCGGATCGAATGTTTTAAGACAAAGCTTAACAGTGTCAATAGCGTCAAAGATAGCTTCCTTGTCCTCCTGCATATCCTTGTTGTATGCAAGCGGCAGACCCTTCATCATAACGAGCAGTGTGTTAAGGTCGCCATAAACTCTGCCTGTCTTGCCTCTGATAAGCTCAGTAACATCAGGGTTTTTCTTCTGTGGCATAATAGACGAGCCTGTTGCATAAGCGTCGTCAAGCTCGATGAATTTGAACTCCCATGAGCACCAAAGAATTATCTCCTCAGAAAATCTTGAAAGGTGCATCATAAGCAGTGAGATAGCTGAGCAAAGCTCGATGCAGAAATCTCTGTCTGAAACGCCGTCAAGTGAGTTCTGTGTTATCTCGTCAAAGCCAAGCAGGTCGCAAACTCTCTGTCTGTTTATAGGGTAAGTTGTAGATGCAAGAGCACCGCTTCCCAAAGGCATGATGTTCGTTCTCTTGTAGCTGTCCTCAAGTCTTGAAATATCTCTCAGAAGCATATTTGCATACGCCATAAGGTGGTGAGCAAATGTGATAGGCTGTGCCCTTTGAAGATGAGTATATCCCGGCATAACAGTTGTGAGATTTTTCTCTGCAATGTCAAGGATAGTGTGCTCAAGCTTTTTCACAAGCTCGATTATCTCTTTTGTTTCGGCTCTGAGTATCATTCTCACGTCAAGTGCCACCTGATCGTTTCTTGATCTTGCCGTGTGAAGTCTTTTGCCTGTGTCGCCAAGCCTTTTGGTAAGCTCAGCCTCAACAAACATATGAACGTCCTCTGCAGTAGGGTCGAACTGTAATTTGCCCTCGTCGATATCCGCAAGAATACCCTTAAGTCCCTGGACTATTTTTTCGCTTTCGTGCTTTTCGATTATACCGCACTCGCCAAGCATAGTGGCGTGCGCCATAGAACCCTCTATATCATAGCGGTACATTCTTGCGTCAAAGGAAATAGATGAATTGAAATCATTGACTCTTTCGTCAACTTCCTTTGTAAATCTTCCTGCCCACATTTTTCCTGCCATTTTAAAACCGTCCTTTATGTTTATTTCAAGTTATCAAATATAAAAAATGTATGGGCAAAATGACCCCAAAGGATCATCCTGCCCCAATACATTTCAATAAGTGCGGATCAAATTTCCTTTTCGTGCTGTTCAAGCAGCTTCTGGATATCCACGCCGTTGATCTTCAGACCGTCTATCTTGCAATCGTTTATCTCAACGTTTGTAAGGTCACAGTGAATGAACTGTGAGTTCTTAAGATCAGGATTTTTAAACTCAACATTGTTCATGATAGAGCAGCCAAATCTCGAGTTGCTGAGATTTACGCCCAAGAACTTTGTGTTTACCATATACATATCTGCAAAGTCGCTTTCTTTCATGCTGACGTTGTTGAAATGTGTCTCGTCCATATTAACGTCATCGAAAACGGCTTCCTTAAGATTTACGTTCGAGAACTTTGCTCCGCCGAGGTTTACGTCCTCAAAAGAGGAGTTCGGCAGGCTGTCATAAGAGATCTCGACCTTCTTGTCTATTGCAGGCTCAAAAATGCTGTTGTTATCTGACATATCAAAACCTCCGTGAAAAATATTATACAAACTTTTTAAGGTTATACACCTTTATGCTCTGTTGACCAGAGCGACGCTATTAGTCCTTCTTAGCGTTTCTCTTCTGCTCGAGCTTAGCTCTTACCTTGATAGGCAGACCGAAGAGGTTGATGAATCCTGCTGAATCAGCCTGATTGTAAACATTGTCCTCATCAAATGTAGCAACTTCTTCATCATAAAGTGTATATGGAGATGTTACACCTGCGTTTATCATGTTGCCCTTGTAAAGCTTGAGCTTAACGTCACCTGTAACAGTCTTCTGTGTTTCTGTAACAAATGCGCTCATAGCCTCACGGAGAGGAGTGAACCACTGACCATTGTAAACAATGTCAGCAAACTTGATTGAAAGATACTGCTTAACTCTTGCAGTTTCCTTGTCAAGTGTGATAGTTTCAAGAATTTCATGAGCCTTGTAAAGGATAGCTCCGCCTGGAGTTTCATAAACGCCTCTTGACTTCATACCAACAAGTCTGTTCTCAACAAGGTCAGCAAGACCGATACCGTTTGCACCGCCAAGCTCGTTAAGCTTTGTAACAAGCTCCTTGCCGTTCATCTCAACGCCGTCAACTGCTGTTGGGATACCCTTTTCAAAGTGGATAGTTACATAAGTTGGCTTGTCAGGAGCCATGATAGGTGAAACGCCCATTTCAAGGAAGCCCGGCTTCTAATACTGTGGCTCGTTTGCAGGATCTTCAAGATCCAGACCTTCGTGTGAAAGGTGCCAAAGGTTCTTGTCCTTTGAGTAGTTTGTTTCTCTGTTTATCTTCAGAGGAATGTTGTGTGCCTCAGCATACTCGATCTCCTGCTCTCTTGACTTGAGATCCCAGATTCTCCAAGGAGCGATTATCTCCATATCAGGAGCGAAAGCCTTGATAGCAAGCTCAAATCTAACCTGGTCGTTACCCTTACCTGTGCAGCCGTGGCATATAGCGTCAGCACCCTCTTTGATAGCGATCTCAGCTATTCTCTTTGCAATGATCGGACGAGCAAATGAAGTGCCGAGGAGGTACTGGTTCTCATAAACAGCGCCAGCCTGTACTGTTGGATATACATAATCCTCGATGAACTCTTCTGTAAGGTCCTCGATATAGAGCTTAGAAGCGCCTGTCTTGATAGCCTTTTCCTCAAGACCGTCAAGCTCTGTGCCCTGACCAACGTTTCCTGAAACAGCGATTACTTCGCAGTTGTTGTAGTTTTCCTTGAGCCACGGAATGATGATAGATGTATCAAGTCCGCCGGAATAAGCAAGGACAACTTTTTTGATCTCTTTTGCCATAACAAAATTCCTCCATTGTATGTAGTAAGTATGTTTGTATAATATTTTCACGGCTCTCATGCCGATAAAATTATTATACACCTTTATACAGCATTGTCAAGTGCTTTTGCATAAAAATTTTATATTTATACACATTTCAAGGCTTTTTAATGTATATTTTTAGACAATATACAATTTATTCTGTATAAACTTCAAAAGATATACATATCGAGTATTGTAACGGCATAAAATAAAACAGCTAAACCAAAAACACAAAAACAGCTTTACAAATACTTAATTCAATTATATCACTATTCTTCAAAAAAAGCAACACAAAAAAGCCCTGTTTTAACGATTTTTGTACAATATTTCAGGGCTTTCAAGGGGTTGCAATTTCATAAGAAATGATATATAATATACTCAGACGTTTTCTATACGATATTGGTGTACAATAAGTATGATAAGTCTGACATAATACTGAAAGGCGGTAATGAAAATGAGCAGTTTCAACGGTTTCAAAGAGGTAGCGGCAGATAAGCTTGATACCCTTGACTTCAATCCATACAAAAAGATAGGCAAGGAGTGGTTTCTTGTAACAGCAGGCGACGAGAGTGGCTGGAACACAATGACAGCTTCATGGGGCTTTGCAGGCGTTATGTGGGGAAAGAACACCTTCACCACAGTTATAAGACCGCAGAGATATACAAAGGAATTTATCGACAAGGCAGAATATTTCAATAATAACAGATTATGAAGAAGAACTTAATAATGGGATGCATGGCTATTTT
>OLIW01002721.1_pt1 | contig 12498 bp, 8 predicted proteins | sample 1601321 | NCBI WGS metagenome assembly OLIW01 (sample SAMEA2452114, study PRJEB22498) | human gut metagenome | reverse complement strand
GCTTCCGGTGACGGCACCGGAAGCTCGCCCTGCCTTGCCCCTGCCTGCCAACGCAGTGTCTGGGGCGGCATTCCGCCCTGTCGGGCGGCGGCGTAGGCGGCAAGATCGCGCAGAAACCCGTCCGGCTCCACGCCGAACACGACCCGATAGATCGGCTCAAACTCCAGCGATGCGTCGTACAGATTGACCACCTCGCACAGTGCATACCGGGCAGGGTGCCGCAATGCCGCAGTGCCCAGCCGCGCCTTGATGTGCTCATAGAACGCCTTCGCGGCGGCAAGCGAGTGGTTCCCGTCCCCGACCGCAAACAGGAGCGGCGCGAGGTCAGCACGCCCGTAGCGCGCCTCCATTGCCTCCGGCGTTGCCAGTGCAGCCAACGCCTCCGCAACGTGTGCCTTCTGACTGTCGGTCAGGAAATAGCCGCGCAAATGCCCGCCGTCCAGCATCAGGTCGTAGTCATAGGCAAGCTCCATGGCGTCCGTCTCATCTGCGAGCGGCTCCACGACCGTACACGCGCGGTCGTCCGTCAGCAGCATGACGTGCGGCAACTCCAGCCATGCCCCCTCCCGGATGGTCATGCGCGGGGGAATGCGCTCCGGAACGGTCGCCTCAGTCGCGCGGATGAGGCTCTGCGCACCCCGGCTGTAATCGTACTCCTCCAGGTCAATGCACCCGACCAGCCCTCTGCGCAACTGTCCCCCGTGCAGGCGGCGTTCCACCAGCACCATGCTGTCCGGTCGGTTCCGCAGGACGCGGCGCAGGCAATCCTCCATGGCGGCGTGAATGCGGGGTATGCGGTCGGGCGCCTCGTCCAACCACACCTCCGGCAGAATCAGCCGCAGGGTGGAGGGTGCATCGCCCACCAACTCCTCTGCCCTCTGCCAGTAATCCGGCTGGCTGGTGTACTGGTCGCAGGCAACGACCGACCAGCGCGTGCCTGACACGGCGGAAAAATCCGGCAACAGAATATCTGCCGGGTAAAGCCCAGCCGCCCGGACAGGCGCTTTATGCTTGCTTGTTTCGTTCATGGGGTGCCCTCCTTTTTGACAGCACGTCCGGCGTTTCTGCCGCCGGAGCGTGGATTCTGGTGTCTATTATACGACACTCGGAGAAAAAATGCAAGTCCCCCTGCGTAAAAATGCAACGGCATTCGCACTTTGTCCTCCGGGTTCACCGCCTGTCTCCGGGCGGCAGGTCAAACCAGCGCCGCAGAAGCGCCATGCACTTGCCCCGTGCAAACGCGAAAAAATGTCGCCGACAGCCCAAAAATACATGATTCATTCACGCATTTGCATATTTTTGTTCACAGGCACATGGTAAAATAATGGAATATACCGCTTATCGAAAGGGGATGACACGATGCCGCCCGGACCGCCACCCGGAGTGAATTTCCGCTACGAAAAAGTCCCGCCCCCCAAAAGTATTGCCGATGTCCCACGCTACCTGAAGGAGCTGTGCGGCGGTTTCTTTTCCCGTTTGGCATACATTTTCAGGCTGGTCTGGAAAACCGGACCGTGGATTCTGTTCGCCATGCTGGCAATTTCCCTGCTGCAAGGCATCACGCCCGTCATCGGCTCGAAAATCTCCCAGCACGTGCTCAACGAAATGCAGAGCAGCTACGGCAATTTCTCCGGCGCTCTCGGCGATTTTCTGCGCAGTCCCGTGTTTTTTCTGCTGATCTTTCTGTTCAGCTACAACATTCTGACAAGCCTTGTCAACATACTCAAGAACGCGGTCAGCCGCATTTCGGGCGAACTGGTCGTGCGGACTGTCAAGCTGGAGATCATGAACAAGGCAAAGGAACTGGATCTGCAGTCCTTTGACCTCCCCGCTTTCTATGAAAAGCTGGAAAATGCCAACCGCGAAGCGGGAAACCGCCCCGTCCAGATCCTGTCCTCCACCTTCTCCGTGGTCAGCGCGATTATTACGCTGATCTCCTACGTTATCATCCTCGCCTCGGTGCTCTGGTGGGCGGCACTGGTCATCGTTGCCGTATCGATTCCTTCCGCAATCATCAATTTTTACTACCGGCACAAGAACTTTGAGTATATGCGCCGCCGCTCGCACGACCGTCGGCAGATGTCCTACTACTCCGACCTGCTGGTCAACAAGGACCTTGCCAAGGAGATCCGCATCTTCGACCTGTCGGATACCTTCATTGGCAGGTACCGCACCGTGTTCGACAAGTACTTTTCCGGAATCCGGACGCTGATCCTGCGGGAAAACATCTGGCACGTCATCATCATCGTGGTGTCCTCGGTTGTCAACTGCTGTTTCTATGCTTACTTTGCCTATCTCGTAATCAGCGGCAGGCAGATGATCGGCGACTATACGCTCTACACCGGCGCGCTGATTGCGGTGGCAGGACAGGTCAGCTCACTCATCGGTATCTCCGCCACCATCTACGAGGGCACGCTGTTCATCGACAATCTGACCTCCTTCCTGCGTGAGGACAGGACGATCGTACCCGTCCTGCCGCCGGAACGCGCGGCGGAAGGACCGCGCAGTGTCACGCGCGGCGTTCCGCACACCATCGTCTTTGAGCACGTCAGCTTTTCCTACCCCGGCACCGATCGCCGGGTTCTGGATGACATCAATCTGACTATCCGCCCCGGAGAGACGCTGGTGCTGGTCGGGCTGAACGGCGCGGGCAAAACCACGCTGCTCAAGCTGCTGACCCGCCTCTACGACCCGACCGAAGGACGCATCCTGCTGGACGGCTATGACCTGCGGGAGTATGACGTCAAGCAACTGTACGCCATGTTCGGCATTATCTTCCAGGATTTCGGAAAATACGCGGAATCGGTGTCCGAGAACATCCGCTTCGGCGACATCCGCAAGAGCAGCTCCGCAGAAGCCATCCGGCAGGCGGCAGAGGACGCAGACGCAGCCGAGTACATCAGCCGTCTGCCCAACGGGTTTGACACGCCACTGATGCGGGTGTTTGAGGAGAATGGCATCGAGCTGTCCATCGGGCAGTGGCAGAAGCTGTCTATCGCACGGGCGTTCTACAGTGATTCCGAGGTGCTGATCCTGGATGAGCCCACCGCCTCGCTGGATCCCATGGCGGAGCAGGAAATATTCAACCAGTTCGACCGCCTTCGGCAGGACAAAACCACCATCTTCGTTTCGCACCGCCTGTCCAGCGCCACCGTCGCCTCCAAGATTGCCGTGCTGGAGTATGGCAGGCTGATTGAGGAGGGCGACCACAAGACTCTGATGGCGATGCGCGGGCGCTACTTTGAGCTGTTCTCCACGCAGGCAAGGCGCTACGTCATGGAGGACGACGAGCGCGCAGACGCCGGCATGGAACAGCCGTCCCCCACACCCGGGCAGACGCATCGGGCTCCGCCGGACGGAGCCGCGCCGCGTCGCGGGATGCCGCCCCCGTCGGGACATATTCCGCCGCCGGACGACCCCGCACGCCGGAGGAGCAGCACGAGGCGTGTCTGAAGCGGACACCGCCTTGTGATTCCCGGCGGCACCGACTTTCATCTTTAGCTTAACAAGAAATACGCAACAGAAGGGAGCTTTCGCTTTGCGAAAGCGGCTTTTGCAAAGCAAAAGCCGGGCATACATATGGCAGTCAAGGTAGTCAAATTCGGCGGCAGTTCACTGGCAGATGCCGATCATTTCCGGCAGGTCGCCGCAATCATCAAAGCAGACCCCACCCGGCGGTACGTCGTTCCCTCCGCCCCCGGCAAGCGCGGCAAGGGAGACACCAAGGTCACGGATCTGCTGTACCGTTGCTACGAGCTGATCCGCGCACGCGAGTCGCGCGACGTCATTGATTCCGCCTATGAGGAGGTCGTTCGCCGGTACCACGAGATCATCGCGGATCTCGGGCTGTCCTTCGATATGGACGGCGAGCTGGAATACGTCCGTAACGCCATGCTTCACGCCTCCGGTCGGGACTACGCCGCCAGTCGCGGCGAATACCTCAACGCGCTGATCCTGGCAAAATATCTCGGTTTCGACTTCGTGGATGCCGAAAACGTCATTTTCTTCAAGGAAAACGGCACACTTGACGAGGGCAGGACAAACGAGGCGGTCGCCGCCGAGTTGTCCCGTCACCGGACGGCAGTCATTCCCGGCTTTTACGGCGCCATGCCCAACGGCACCGTCAAGACCTTCTCGCGCGGCGGATCGGATGTAACCGGCTCCATCGTGGCACGGGCAATCCGCGCGGATATGTACGAGAACTGGACAGACGTGTCCGGGTTCATGATGGCAGACCCCCGCATCGTGCCGAACCCCTGCGTCATCAAGGAAATCACCTATCGGGAGCTGCGGGAGCTGTCCTACATGGGCGCAACGGTTCTGCATGAGGATGCCGTGTTCCCCGTGCGCACAGCGGGCATTCCCATCAACATCCGCAACACAAACCGCCCCTCCGACCCCGGCACTATGATTGTCGCGCATCCCGCCGGCTTTGACACCGAGCGCGTCATCACGGGTATCGCAGGCAAAAAGGGATTCTCGGTGCTGACCATCGAGAAGGATCTGATGAATGCCGAAATCGGGTTCGGGCGCAAGGTGCTGGAGGTGTTTGAGGACAATGACCTGTCCTTTGAGCATCTGCCCTCCGGCATCGACACCATGAGTCTGGTCATCTCCTCTGCCGCACTGGAGGGACGGAGAGACAAGCTGATGCAGTCCGTTGCGCGCGCGGTACACCCGGACAGCGTGTTCATTGAGGACGGACTGGCGCTGGTCGCCGTCGTGGGACGCGGCATGATCAAGGCAAAGGGAACCGCCGCGCGGGTCTGTGATGCGCTGGCACGCGCCGATGTCAATATCCGCATGATCGACCAGGGATCCTCCGAGCTGAACATCATTGTCGGCGTGGACGAGGACGAATACGAGACAGCCGTCGCGGCAATATACGGCGAGTTCGTGCGCTCCTGACAAAAAAACTGGCACCCCTGGGGTGTCAGTTTTTTTGTCAGGTCTATGCGGCGCCGCCCGGTTACTCTGCGCGCGTCCGGATGGTCGCGCTGTTCCCGTCGGTCGAAAAGCAGACCGTACCGTCATAGGTGAAGTAGCGCCCGGCACCGACCGATTTCATGTTGGTGACAATCGCCCAGGATACCGACGCGGCAGAATCCGTGCAAACCACACAGTAGCGGGGCTTCCAGGCGCGGATTGCCTCCAGCAGTCCCCGATCAGCCGAAGCGCCGTGGTGCGGGATTTTGAACAGAGTGCAGGAGGTAAATCCGCGCGCCTCTGCCAGCGGCAGGTACTCCGTCATGCGCTCGCCCTCGGCATCGCCGCCGAAAATCAGTTTGATATTGCCGAAGGTAACGGCGGTCACGAGCGAGAAGTTGTTCTCATCGGTGTCCTCGTTGTCCGCGTCGGCACCCACGACCTTGCCCGGCTCGTAGCCCTCCATGGCTGTCGCGTTGATCCAGAGCTTGCCATACCCCATATCCGGCTCGACATCGGTCGCGTGCAGGCGGCGCACAACGGTTCCGGCAGACTGTGCCGCCTCTATCGCCGTCATCATGCTTCGGTAGAGCTTGGAATCCCGCACGTAGTCAGGCATATACACCTCTCCGACGGCATACCCCTCCAGCACCGCCGCGGCGGCGCCGATATGGTCGTTATCGTAATGCGTCAGTATCAGGCAGTCAATACGCCGGATGCCGTAGCCGTCCAGCGTGCGCCGGATAAGCGCGGCGTCCGCCTTCTCGCCCGTGTCAATCAGAATTACCCGGTCGTCCATGCGCAGAAGGATGCAATCAGCCTTGCCAACGCTGAGGAAATCCACGTACAGCCGATGCGCCGCGCCGGCATAGGGATCGTCGGTCGGATCCAGGACCATGGAACCGGACGTCGCAGAGCCGGTCGCCGGCGTCAGCGTCATGTCACCGGCAGTACTGCCGGTGACGGTCGGATCCGTGACACCGGTACCATTGTCCAACGTCATGGTTCCGGGACGACTGATGCTGCCGTCCGGGTTCAGGATCATATCCGAGCAGGCGGGCAGGCACAGCAGGACACACAGCACCAGCAGTGCCGCGGAAAGCAGCAGATGCGTCCGCCTCCCGTACCGTTTTCTTTGTTTCATATGCCAACCTCCCGTTTTTGATAGGGACAGTATAGCATGGAATTGTTGCGGGTATGCGAGGTTTTTATGAATTTTCTGCGGATATCCGCTATCGGACGGGGTTTCCCCATACCGACACCGTCAGTCCTCACGGTCGGCATCCCATAGGGCATCCCGTAGGGCTTCGCGCACCGTGTCGGAATCGTAGCCGAGCCGCATCATGGCAGCAATCAGCCTGCCGCACGCGGCGCGGTCAGCGGTCAGCGCCGCATCCCGCCCCAACTTCACCCGCAGGACACTGCGGCACACCGCATCAAAGTCCACATAAGCCGGATCCTCCGGATCATGCAGTGCGTCCAATGCCGCGTCGGCGGCTTCGGAGGGGTACCCGTGTGCCAGCAGATCCTGCCGGATGCGCCGGGGTCCCCACCCCTTGCGGGCATCCGCGACGGCGCGCGCCAGCGCGGACGCATCCTCCCGGAGCATCCCCCGCGCCGCCAGCCAGTCAGCCGCCTCATCCGCCACGGCGCGGTCAATGCCCCGCGCAGTCAGCTTACGCACCAGCGTGCGGGCGGACATATCGCCGTAACCCAGTAATTCGCCCGCCTTGCGGATCGCCAGGCACAGCCGCCCGGCGTGCTCCAGCCGATCCGCCTCCTCCTCGGACAGTCTGCCGGGCTGAACCTTCAGCGCGGCGTACTGCTCCACGGTCAGCGGAATCTTTCGCCGCAGGCGGGCACCATCCTCCCCCTGCGTTTCCAATGTAACGGTCAGCGTCTCACCGTCCGCGTCGGTCACGACGCGCAGGATCCGGGCGCCCGGTTCCCTATCCCCGGTCTCCGGATGCGGTTGCAGGCGCGTCTGCGGACACGCTTCCGGGCGCGATCCCCCTGCGCCGCGGCACCCCTGCCGCGGCGCAGGCATATCCGACAGCCGGAACGCCCGATTGCCGCCCGCCGCACTATCTTCTTCGGAAGCGGCATAGTCATCGTAGCGTCCGTACAGGGTTTTTCTCTTACCGGATGGGGAGTTTTCAGCCATGCGGATCACTCGTCCGCGCCGTCATCCTTGACAGTGCGGATGTCAAACTCATCGTCCAGCAACCCGGCATCTCCGTCCCCGTCTCCGTCCTCGTCCAGCTCAAAGGTCTGCACATCCTGCCCGTCATTCTCCTGCATGGCGGCACGGACTTTCTCCTCCAGCTCTGTCAGCATGGCAGGATTCTCCTCAATGAGCTTCTGCACGGCTTCCTTGCCCTGCCCCAGTCGCTCGCCGTTGTAGGAGAACCACGAACCGCTCTTCTTGACGATATCATACTTGACGGCAAAGTCCAGAATCTCGCTCATGCGTGAAATGCCCTGCCCGTACAGGATATCGAATTCCGCAACGCGGAAGGGCGGTGCGACCTTGTTCTTGACGATCTTGCACCGGACATGGTTGCCGTACACCTCGCCGCCGCGCTTGAGCTGCTCGGTGCGGCGCACATCAATGCGCACGGAGGAATAGAATTTCAGCGCGCGACCGCCGGGCGTGGTCTCCGGGTTCCCGTACAGCACGCCGACCTTCTCACGCAGCTGGTTGATAAAAATAACCACCGTCTGGCTTTTTGAGATTACGGCGGACAGCTTGCGCATCGCCTGCGACATCAGGCGCGCCTGCATACCGACCGTTGCCGCGCCCATGTTGCCCTCAATCTCCTGCCGGGGCACCAGCGCCGCCACCGAGTCTACAACCACCACATCAATGGCGCCGGAGCGCACCAGTGACTCGCAGATAGACAGCGCGTCCTCGCCGCAGTCCGGCTGGGAAACCAGCAGATTGTCGGTGTCCACGCCCAGCGCCTTGGCATACACGGGATCCAGCGCGTGCTCTGCATCTATGAAAGCCGCGTCACCGCCCGCCTTCTGCACCTCGGCAACGATATGCAGGGCAACGGTAGTCTTACCGGAGGATTCCGGCCCGAATATCTCGATAATACGTCCGCGCGGCACGCCGCCGATGCCCAGTGCCGCGTCCAGCGACAACGAGCCGGTATGCACCGCCTGCACCGCCATGTGCTGGTTCTCGCCCAGCTTCATGATGGCGCCCTCGCCGAAGTCGCGCTCGATCTGCTTCATCGCCGTCCGGAGTGCCTCGCGCTTTGCCTCCCGATCCGCCTCGTATGCCACCATGGGTGCCAGGGGTTTCTTTGTCTGCTGCTTTGCCGCCATATCTGCTGCCAGCCTTTCTGTCTTTGATGCTCCTATTATACACGTTGCCGCACGGTTTGTCAAGGGGTTTTGAAAATTTCTGTTCCTTTTCCGGCAAAAATATTTACGTTAATTTCTTCGCACAGAAATTCTGTTCCGCTTTTGGAACTGCAGCAGACATTGCCACGCCGGTGTGCGGCAGGAACGCAAAGCAAAAGGATCCCCGCAGAGAGCGTGATCCGCTCCGCAAGGATCCTTTGTTGAGAAATCCGGAAGGCTCGTCCGGGGAGTTCCCCGGAGGTCTTACACGCCGATCCGTCCCCCGCCGACGTCGCTTTCCGCAAGCCGTTCCTCCAGCCATGCGGCAGCCTGCTCAAGTCCCGCCGGCGTTCCGGGAAAATCCGCCTTCTGCGCGTTTGTCCAGACTGCGCCGTCCGGCCACGGGCGACGGATACCGCAGGCAACGTGCAGGGTCACGGTTTTCCGTTTCCCGCCCTCCGCGTCCTGCTCCTCTGTTCGGCACATGACGGCATTGTACTCAAAGAGAGTCCGACCCAGGCTTCCGGTACTGCCGTCTGTCCCGACAGAGCCGGAGTACCGGTTGCCAAGTCCGGTTTGGAAATCAAAGTCCGCCGTGAACCACTCGTGAATAGGCAGTGTAATCGGCATCGGTGCGCCCTCTTTTACCGCGCGCCCGCTGCCTTATCCAGCAGGTTGCCGACAGCGATGCGCAGAGCGGTAAACAGCTCCTCATCGGTGCTGTACTGCGAAATGGAGGTCGTCAGGCGGCAGATCAGGGCGTTCACGGTCTCGGTGCCGTACACGTCCGCCAGCATGGTCAGGTACTCGAAGTCCTCGATGCCGTCCCGCACGCACTCCAGCCGCAGGGAGCCGACCGGTCCGTACTCATCAAACGGTGCGCCGCAGTAGAGCAGGACGCCGTTTCCGTACACGTCATAGGGGAAATCCGGATTGATCTCATGCTTGCTGTTGAGTCCCTGGTTTTCGGAGATCTCGTACCAGTCGTTTACCAGGTAGTACAGGAATCCGTCCACGCCGTACAGCTTCTGCTGCCAGAACAGGATACGGTAGCGCACCGCCTGCGTCTCCATCAGCAGGGTGATCTCCGGCGACTCGGGATTGCGGGTGACGTACCACCACAGCTCGTCGCCGCCCTCCTTCTCCGCCTTCATGCGATCGGCAAAGGTGCCGAGATTGCGCTCCAGCATGGGCGTATTCCAGTAGGTCAGCTTCTGCCCCGGCGTATAGGAGGAGTAGCGGTACTCGGCGAAGGTTGTGTAGAAGTAGGGCTTGTAGCACCAGACGTTGATGCAGTTCTGCACTGCCGAGAAGTTGTCAGCCGTCGAATCCTTGTTGAGCGCGTAATTGACGTGCTCGGGCGCCATCATCTTGTAGCCGGGGAAGTTCTCCTTCAGCACCTCGCCCACCGCGTTGACACGATCCAGCGATGCCTTGTCGGTCGGCTCGTCCACTACGTAGAAGTAGGATTTTTCCATCCACGCGGGATTCTGCGAAAGGAATTTATAGGCGGCACGCACGCGGTCTGCGTCGGCATCCTTCTTCCATGCGATGGGGTTGAACGCCACCACGCGGGGATTGTTCAGATACTGGAGGATGCGCTCGTCGGTGTAGTAGCCTGCCGTGTCGTAGGGGAGCGTGTACGCGCAGATGCGGTTCTCCAACAGGTAATCGTAGTAATTCTTGTACAGCAGGCTGTCGTCACCCTCAAAGCACTTGTGCGCCACGTAAATATTGTACCAGCTCAGATCCATCTGCGTCTTGCAGGAGGTATTCTCCGGCAGGGCAAAATTCCAGACGTATGCCGAAACGCGGGCACGCTTGACCTCATTGCCGGAGGCGTCCTTCACGGTCACGGTCGCCTCGTACAGTCCGGCGACGCTGTCGGCAGTCGTGTGCACCTTGATGATGAACATCCGGCTCTTCCCGGCAGGCAGGTCAAACGTCATGCCGTCCCTTACCCACGGGGTCGGATCGGGAATGGTCTCGCCGTCCACATCCGCAAAGTAGTAGGCATACATCAGATCGGTACGCAGGGTAGCGCCGTTTGCGTTGGTGAAATCCGACACAGACACGGTCAGTCCCGTGCGCCCGTCGGCGGCGGAAAGCAGGAGATGGCAGTCCTCAATCTCATTTTTCGCCAGCCGCATCAGATAGGTATTGCGTCCCGTGGACTTCGTGTCCTCGGCGGCAGTCTTGGTGTAGGAATGATTGAACCACAGCGAAATGCCGCTGTCCTCCGCCTCCGCCCGCACGGGCGTATTGTCCGGCTCCGGCGCAGGATCGGACACCTCCAGCATGCTGTCCACGCGGGACTCCAGCACCGGATCGGTCACGACCTCACGGGGATCCTTCGGGTTGCCGATACCCGCCAGCATTTCGTCCGCCGTCCGGGCAAAGAGGATGGAGGAAATGTACATGGTCTCCCCGGGACCTTCCGCCTGCAACTCATAGTCAAAGCGCAGGGCATTGAGCTTACCCGCCCACTCGCCGTTGCCGCTCATATTGAACACGATATACTGCCAGCTCTCGTCCGCATTATCGAACGGCATCTGAACCCGCTTGGAGCTGCTCATGCCCGACTGCGTGCCGGATGCCCAGAACAGCTCAAAGGTCGCGCTGGTGCAGCCCACGCACCTGACCTTGAGCATCAGGAAGGGATACTCGGACAGGTCAATGGCGTCCCCCAGCTGCCGGCGCACCGCCTGTGCGTAGGACAGTTCAACGTGGGGGTCGGTAAACTTTTTACCGGACGTTTCCATCTTCAGGACGGCCCCCTCAATCGGGTCATCCGCCATGCTCACGGTACACTGGTTCTGCAGCTTGATGAACTTGAGGATATCCCCATCGTTCAGCCGCATGCCGACCTGGGGTGCCGGCGGCTCCGTTGCAGGCTCGGTGGACGTCCCGGACTGTCCGGAATCGGAGGATGTATCGGTTGCAGGCGCAGCCGTACTTTCGGACTGTGTTCCGGCAGTTCCGGAAGCAGTTGCGGACGTCTCGGCTTGCGTCGGCGTGCCGTGCCCGGTTCCGGTGGAATCCCCGTTCCCGTCACCCGTGCAGGCGGCGACTGCCACAACGAGCAGAATCAGAAGCAGGATTGCCGGCAACGTCAGCAAGCGCCAGCCTTTGTTCTTCGGTTTCAGCATGAGATAAGCTCCTTTGCATAGTTTTAGCACAATAAGTATACCACAGTGCGGCGCGCCTGTCAAGGCAAAAAATACCGCGAGTGGGAACGTCCCCTCGCGGCATCGGCTTGCCTTGCCCCTGTGACACCCGGAGAGAAGGCTTCCCGGCGGCGCCGGCTCAACAATGTCCGGAACCGGGCGCCAACTATACTTTCAATCAAATGATAAATCAGGAAAAGTTCTTGGGGGTTTGGGGGCTTCTTTCAAGAAGCCCCCAACGTTTCTTCGTATCTTCGTATCTTCTCTGTAATTCCTCACCTGCGGTCGGCGGATTCGATGACGTAGAGGCTGCCTTTTTTGCAGGAGACGAGGGCTGCGTTACCGGTGATTTCATTGGAGACGGCGAACTGGAGGGAGCGGCGGAGGGTAGCGTGGGAGAGGGGGTACTTACAGCCCTCGACGGAGACGCCGCGGACGACGGGATCAGCGGCGATGAGGGACAGGTAGCGGAAGGCGCTCCGCGCGATGAGGAGGGAGGAGGACTGCAGGAAATGGACGCGGTTCTGCCCGTCGGTGATATAGCCATGCAAGCCGCGGGCGTGCATATCTTCCAGGACAGACAGGGTAGAAAGCGTATGATCCAGCCGACCGGAGAGCCCGGCGACGAGGATGATCTCGTCCGCGCCGCGCGAGACGGCGATTTCCAGCGCCAGCTGGGTATCGGTAAGGTCCTTCTCGGCGGGGACACGGACGACCTCCATGCCCGCGCGGGCAGGCGGTTCGCCGAGGGAATCAAAATCCCCGACAAGGATATCCACCCGGTCGGACAGCGCGTCGGCGGCACGCAGACCGGAATCCGCCGCGATGCGGAGGTCGTCCGCCTTGGGGTGTTCGGTGATGAATTCCGGGTAGACAGGTCCCCCGGCATACAGAAAAGCTCGCATGAAATCACGTCCCGACAATGAAAGTATAGTTGGTGGTGGCGCTGCCGCCGATGTTCAGCATCATACCGTTTCCGTTCCGCGCGCGCGCAACCTGACAGCCGCCCGCAAGTCCCGCGACCTGCCGGTAGATGTCCAGAAACATCCGCACG
>OLIW01002718.1_pt1 | contig 12510 bp, 5 predicted proteins | sample 1601321 | NCBI WGS metagenome assembly OLIW01 (sample SAMEA2452114, study PRJEB22498) | human gut metagenome | reverse complement strand
CACAAGAATCCAAAGCCATGTACGATGGCATCCGGAAAGCTGTGAAAGAAGCTACCGGCTACGACATCTACATCATGGTGGAAAGTGCCGATGTATGGTGCAACCAGATGCGTTACCAATACTTTTACATGGAAGGCTGCGTAGACGCTGTAGCCAGCCGTAATATGTACGACCAGTCGGAAATGAGCCGCTCTTATATGTATCCGCAAATGATAGACCAGAACTGGAAGTACAACCGTGAGACTGCATTACCAGCATTTGGCGACGGAAGCATGGAGTTCGTTCCTACTGTTGGTCCGGCTTGGAACAAGCTGGTGCAGGATGGTCGCGGTTCTATCGGTAACTCACCGATTGTAAAAAAAGACCCTGCCACATATCGTACCATGTGTAACGTAGCCAAGATGAATGCCGGACGCAACCGTCTGATTCTGGTTGACTCTTACAACAAATATAATTTCGACTCATTCATCGAGCCGACAGTAGAAAATTATGGCAACGGATATGGAAGAACATATCTGGAAATCACCCGCCAGCAATTCAAGAAGAACTAAAATGTTAACTCTTTAATGATAAAAAGAATATGAGAAATAAATATTGGAAATACATATGTCTGCTAGGTTTGGGGGCTTTCTGCTGGACATGCTCTGATGACAATCCGAATGACGGGCCCGACGGTCCCGGCTCTGAAGGTGGACAGGGAACGGAACAAGAAATTGTACGTTCCTATAAAATAGGTACATTGGCTGGATTCGAAGGCAACTTGCGCCAAAAGATGGACAAGCCGTTCACTGACGTTTCTACTATGCACAACCGTTCATTATTCTGCCGTTACGTAGCTTCTGCTTATCCCGAAGCACAAGATGACAAAGCATATCCCGGTCCAATTACCGAAGCCGACTGGTGGGACAACTTCGTAGAAGAAATCGCTTACAGTGGTCAGGATTATGTTGCCATGAACTGTCGTGGTGAAGCAAATCCTGATATAGACCACGGTCGCCCCGACAAACTCCATGACTTGATGGCAGCTATCAAACGCAAAGGTGTGGAACATGAATTCAAGATCGCTATCTTTGATGATACCCCTGCCTCATGGTCGGCTGCACGCAATGCACATAAAGGATACGGATACGACAACAAACCGTTCAAAAATGGTAGCCGCGTAGAGGGTTCACACTATCCGCTACTCTTCCTCGACCCTGAGAAAGAAGATATGAAAGGTGCAAACAACGATTTCCGCAAAGAGATATATTACTACATCTGGGATGCCAACCTGAAACCATCGTTCGAAAATGTTCCGCGTGACTATTGGTTTGAGATAGACGGACGCCCTGTCATCCTATTCTGGAACCCCAATGGATTCCTACAGGACAGTTATCTTAGCGAACTGATGAAGAAAGACCCGGTAAAGTACAAAAGTACGACCGGACTTGACGAAACGAAATCAGATGCCTATCATGGAAAGTTGAGTTATATTCTGAAGTGTATCAGCGACGACTTCAACACCACATTTGGCGTACGTCCGTTCCTCATCATCCAACGCGAATGGACTGACCGGGACTACTCACTGGTGGACTGCCCCTATCTGGATGGTATTCACAACTGGTTTGCCGTTCCTACAATGGATATGGCAGAGGACGTATATAACGAAAACTTGCTCTACAACACCTATATTTCCGCTTACAACTTCAAAGGTTTCAGCGTAGGCAGCGGATGTCCGGGATTCGTACAAGGTGATCTAGCTCGTCCGAACTGGCAATTTATAGATGCCGACCACGGCCGTTATGCAACCAAGATGATGGAATCTTTCCTATCCAAGAAGCCTGATCTGGTATTCCTTGAAGGATTTACCGACCTTGCAGAAAACGCTGCATGGTGGCGTAGTTCGGACAAGATCTATTACGATTATCCCAACCAGCGCATCAACCTGCTCCGTAAGTATAGCAATCATCCTTTCCCGACCAGACAGAAACTGGAAGCTGAAGCTTGTGACTACTGTTACCAAGGCACTGTTTCCGGCAGCAAGATAGAAACATCTCTGACGGAAGTGGAAATGAACAATGCTCCCGAACAGGGAGCAGTAAAATATTGCAACGACACGAAGTATAACGGTGGTTGGCATACCAACCTCACTTCCGGTGGTCTGAACACACTGAAATGGAAAGAACTCCCTTTCAGAACCGGAAAATCAACTATCCATTTCCGCTATTCCAGCAATGGTGCTGCCAGCGTACGTTGCCAGATTGGCGATACAATGACAAAAAGCGTAAGCCTCCCCGCAACAGGCAGTACATGGGAAGAAGTCGAAATAGCAGTTTATTCTCGCGATGCACGTGGATATGCCGACTTCAACCTGATAGTGACCGAAGGTGACATCAGCCTGAATTATGCAGAGATTATCGCAGAGAAATAAAGAAACAAGAAAAATGAAATATTTATCAAACTAAAAATTTACCTATGATGAACAAAAGAGTATTAAACAGTTTTCTCTATGGAGCACTGTTGTTTTCATTAGGAACAGGAGTTGTTTCCTGTAAGGATTACGACTCGGATATTGAAGGACTGAACAACCGTATCAGCACGGTTGAATCTGACATGGATAGATTCAAAGAAAAGATTGAGGCTGCATTGAACGCCAATCTGACAGTACAGAGCTGGTATCCCAGTGAAGACCAATCACAATACACAATTGTATTAAGCAACGGAGACGAATTATATGTACAGGCTTCCAATAAAGCGACTCCTTTCTACCAGTTCAAGGTGGAAGAAGGTACATGGAGATACACCAAAGACAAAGGTGCAGGCTGGTACAAGGTGTTGACATTCGGCACTGAACAGGAAATCCCCGGAACAGATAAAGACCAGTTATACTACGACAAGAGTAACGGTTACATCTACATCCAAAAAACAGAAGGACTGGTGCAAACCACCATCACAGCTGATAAAGACACTCCGATTCTGGCAGAGAACAAAGAGAATAAGACGCTCTCTGTCTATATCTACGGTGAAAACTATATCCTCCCCGTACAGGGCGGTGGTTTCAGCGGTATCAGCTCTATCCTCTTCCAAAAACAATTTGTTTTTGAGGAAGACGAGTTCCTGGAAGCAGCCAGCTATACTAACAAACTAGGTAAAGTGGTTACTGCCCATACAGCTACCGCCAAGTTCAAGATTCTGCCTAAAGACATCGACTTGTCCGAAGCAGACTTCCAGTGCGCGGATATCCACGAATTGAAACTGACACGTGCGGAAGTGCCTCAACTGTTGGTAAATACCAATAAGAAACTGGACGAAAACGGCCTCCTGACCGTAGAACTGACTCCAAGCAACATGACAGCTCCATACTACGGTGCAGTGTTGGAAATCACATTAGACAAGACCACTACCAGTTCCAACTATTTCGTAGTGAAACCGACTTCTTACAGCGCCAGCAACGGTCTGTTTGCTTATCGTGAAACACGTACGCTTTATCAGGACTCGGAATCTCTGAAATTCATCAGCACCGAAAGTCTCGACCTTGCTAAAACAATAGGCTGGGGATTCGGCGAAAGCGGAGAAGTGAAATTTGTAGACGAACTGGGATTCGGTGAATTGGCTATTGAAACAACTTATGAGTTGACAGAGAACCCAAATAACACATTCGAAGTAACAGATAAAGGTGTGTTAACCGCTAAAGCTGCCAACAAATCAGGTAAAGTGAAAGTGACTTATACTGTTGCCGAAGAAGAATTCTCTAAAGAAGTATTGATTTACTCACAAGATGAATCGACTGCTAAAAATGGTATTGGACTGACAGGTGTAACAGAACTGTTGAGCAATATCGAAAGTCTTTATAAAGGTACCAAAGTCATCAAAGTGCACAATGCTCAAACCACATTGGAAAATATGGGTGTTACTGCATCTAAAGCATGGAAACTGGGTACTCAACTTAACGGTGGCAGCTGGGAAACAATCCCTATGACTACAAATCTCGCAACGATTACACAAGAAACCGAGTTGGCTAATGGTGAAGTATGTCTTTACTATGATGCGGCTCAAAAGGCTAATTATCTATTGGTAGGTCCTCAAACTGAAGGTATAGATGGTGCTAACCTGTTCGCTATGAATGACGAGGGGACAGACAAAGCAGCTTTCACACTCAATGAAAAAGAAGTGGGATTGTATATAGGTAATGTAACTTCGAAGTACGTAGTAGAAGCTCCGACAAAGAAACCTGAATTGAATATCATGATTTACGGTAAGGCTGGTATCAACAATGAAACACCGTCCATACGTTTGGGCGAAAGATATACAATTCCGGGTGTATATGATGAAACGGAAGGTTATCACTTTACTAATGTGGATCTGCGCAAAACGTTATATAACTTCAAACCTGCCGATGCAGAATTCACCATCACGTTGAACAAAAACGATCAGAATACAAAAGTAAAAGAAAGATGGGATGCCAATAATGTAATATGGGATGCTGCCAATTACACACTCACACTGGTTCGTAACAGCCCGCACATGCAGTTATTCCAGCTTAATTTCAATGACAAGAAGATCAATGAAATGAATGAAGCTGACAACGGCCTCAAGTTCTCGTGGACATTCAATGCCGGAAAGGGAGAGGTGAAATCCGAAGGTAATGAACAGTGGTACATCAAAGACCCTGTACGCCAACCGGGAGAGCATACAATTTACATGGGTAGTGATAAACAACCGAATGCAACAGGAGTTGTAAGCAAAGACTATGAAATTAAAGTTTCTGAAATCACCGGTGATGACACGAAGACAAAAATGGCAGACTTAGAAGTAGGCAAGAAATACTACTTGGGGAACTATTTTAAGAATCATGCTTTCTGGACGAATGGTTGTTCTTGGGACGTATATGGCGGTCCGACCGGTCTTACTGGTACCAAGTTGCCTGTATTGCTGAAATATGACTCTGCCGGAAACAAGATTGTGATGACTGACTATTGCAAGAAATATTTCTGCAAACAAAACTATTCTTTGGTTTTAGAGCCACAAGGAAATGAAACGAGTAGCACATTGGACGTAAACAGCGAAGAACAATCTTTCACATTGAAAATTGTTCCGACCACTACTAACTTCCAATTCAAGTTTACCTTTATCAGCGACTACTCCAGTCAGAATATGTTCTTCAGAATCATCGAAGGATAATTCCGGAACCTATTCATAATAGAGTATCGTTATGATATTGAACAAAAACTAATCTATAAATAGCCATGCCACTAAATCGTAAGCTTGTAATCTTCGTTTTTTGGCATGGTTCTTTTTATTTTTCACATGGCATTTATGTCAAATTCATTGCAACATTTAGTTTTTCAATGCAGAGATTTAGTTTTTTCTGTGCATAGATTTAGGATTTTCTATGCATAAAACTAGAGGAGTTTATGCAACGGCATAGTTGTCATATTGCAACGGGACCATAGTCATCTTATAGTAAGACAAATGTCACCTTATAAAGTGCTATTTGTCACTTTATAAGGTGAACAGCAATTTAAAAAGAAAGAGAAACCTATAAAGATACAAAATTAATCAACGAAAAACAAGAGCAAAGACAATTAAGCACATATTAAGTGTACATTAAGCGGTACTTCATTCTAATATTTATTGTCGAACCGTACTTTTATACCAAAATTATTATTAACTTGTAATATCATGAATAGAATCAGCAAAGTATTTCTGGCTTGTGCGTGCAGCGTCCTCTGCATGAACGGACAAGCACAAAGCAATGCTACATGGACAAACGACTTCTCCAATGCCGGAGAAACATTGAAAGTGGTGGGTCGGGGAACATGCAGTATTGCCGACAATGTATTCCGTTCGAAAGGCGCTTATGCCGTATTCGGTCATCCCGAATGGAAAAACTACTCCTTTTCTTTCAAAGCCCGTGCCCCTAAAAATGCCGAACAGGTGCAGATATGGGCGAGCTTCCGCAATTACAACCGTTTCGACCGTTATGTGGTAGGTATCAAAGGCGGACTGCAAGATGATCTTTACCTGATGCGCACCGGATATATGGGTACGGACGAATTTATGGGAGTCCGCCCGTTAGGTTTCCATCCTGTACCGGGAGAGTGGTATCGTGTAAAAGTAGAAGTTTGCGGCAACCGTATCCGCATATTCCTCAACGACGAGAAACAACCACATATTGATCTTGTAGACAAGAATGCCGACCTGGTACCATCAGGTGAAGTTGCTCTGGGTGGAGGATGGATAGAAACTGAATTTGATGACCTCACCGTTACTCCGATGGCAGACGATGCACTGAAAAACGTGAAAGTGGCAGAATATCAAAAGAAGGCCACTCCTGCGGAGAAAGAAAACAAACGCCGCCAGGAACGGGCTTCCTATACTTCCGCCAAACTGGCAGCGCTCACCGGCAGCCGCACAGACATCACGCTGGATGGCAACTGGCTCTTTATGCCCGACTATCAACTGGACAACAAGGATAAGGCTGTTTCGGTACAAACGAACGACCAGGACTGGCACATCATGTCCGTTCCTAACTTCTGGACACCAATCCGTATCTGGCTGCATGGCGAAACGATGCCCTCTCCTACCGGTGCACAACCCAAAGGTGTGTCGGACACCTACTACCAACAGGAAACCGACCGCTGTGAAAACTATACATTCGATTATCGCCGGGTGAAATATGCCTGGTACCGTCAATGGCTGGAACTGCCTGCCAATGTGGAAGGCAAAAATATGACACTGACCTTCGACGCGGTCTCCAAAATTGCCGAAATCTATATCAACGGAACATTAGCCACTTCACATCTCGGCATGTTCGGTGAAATTCAGGTAGACGGCAGCCATTTGCTGAAACCCGGTAAGAACCTGATTACCGTAAAAGTGACACGCAAAATGGATGGAAGCGCATCGGAATCGGCAAATGCCATCGATTTCTTCTATTCTTCCGTACGTGAAAGTGAGCAGGAAGATGCCAAAGTGGAAGTGAACAAAGATGCTCTGCTGAAAGAAATTCCTCATGGTTTTTATGGTGACGAACCTGCCGGAATCTGGCAACCGGTAAAGCTGACGATTACCGACCCCGCAAAAGTGGAAGATGTCTTTATCAAACCGACCCTGAATGGCGCTACCTTCGATGTAACCCTAAAGAACCATGGTAGTAAAAAGAAACAGTTCGACCTTTATACGGATATCATCGACAAAGAAACCGGTGCTGTACTCTATTCGGGATTATCCATACGGAAACTGAATCTCAATGCAGATGAAGAGCGCATGGAAACCTATATGATCAGCGATTTGAAACCTCGCTTATGGACACCGCAGCATCCCAACCTGTACGATTTCAAATTCCGCCTGGTAGCAGATAAAGGAACAGAACTGGACTGTCTGACAGAAACTTCCGGATTCCGTACTTTTGAGGTGAAAGACGGACTTTTCTACCTGAACGGTAATAAATACTGGTTGCGCGGCGGAAACCACATTCCTTTCGCACTGGCACCTAATGATGAAAATCTGGCCAATACTTTCATGCAACTGATGAAAGCCGGAAACATCGACGTAACCCGTACACACACCACTCCGTGGAACAAACGCTGGATGACAGCTGCCGACCGTAACGGTATCGGTGTTTCATTCGAAGGCACATGGTCGTGGTTGATGATTCATTCCACTCCAATTCCAGACCAGCGTCTGATTGAAATATGGCGTAACGAGTTTTTAGGATTGCTGAAAAAATATCGCAATCACCCTTCACTGCTCTTCTGGACAGTGAACAATGAAATGAAGTTCTACGACAATGACAGCAATCTGGAACGTGCCAAAGAGAAATACCGTATTATTTCGGATGTAGTGAAAGAGATGCGTCGCATCGACCCTACCCGTCCTATCTGCTTCGACTCCAACTATCAGGCCAAAGGCAAGGATAAGAAATTCGGTGCTGACTTTATGAGCAGCATCGATGATGGCGACATTGACGATATGCACGGTTATTACAATTGGTATGACTACTCGGTTTTCCGTTTCTTCAATGGAGAATTCCAAAAACAGTTCAAGGTAACCGACCGTCCGCTTATCAGTCAGGAGATGTCTACAGGTTATCCCAATAATGAAACGGGGCATCCTACCCGCTCCTATCAGCTCATCCACCAAAATCCTTATACACTGATCGGTTATGAATCTTATGACTGGGCAGACCCGGCTTCCTTCCTGAAAGTACAAGCATTCATCACGGGTGAACTGGCCGAAACGCTTCGTCGCTCCAACGACCAGGCTTCGGGTATTATGCACTTTGCATTGATGACATGGTTCCGTCAGACATACGATTATCAGAACATTGAACCGTACCCCACCTACTATGCTTTGAAACGGGCTTTACAACCTGTATTGGTTAGTGCAGAATTGTGGGGACGCAACTTGTACGCAGGTGAGAAACTGCCTACACGCATCTATGTGGTCAATGACCGTGAAGACGGTACGGATCTGCAACCGTCCCTGCTTCGCTGGGAAATACAAGATGAAAGCGGAAAGTGCCTGGCAAGCGGCAGTGAAAAGATTCCGGCTGTGAAACATTATGCGCGATACTATGCCGAACCTGATATTCAGTTGCCGGCCAATCTGCCTGCCGACAAGACAAAAGCCAAACTGGTATTAAAACTCACAGAGAACGGTCTGCCAATTTCTGCCAATGAATATGAGTTGTTGCTCACTAATAAAGAGTGGAATGTAGGTCAGGTAGACCCAAACAAAAAGATTGTATTATTGGATAAAGATAACACGAAAATGGTATTTGACTTCCTGAACATCAATTATCAACCGATTTCTTCCATAAAAGAATTGCTCAACAGCAAACTGAAAGCTGACCTTTGCGTTATCTCCGGTCTGACAGCCTGCACTGACGAAGAAAAGGAGCTGATCCGTGCTTATCAGTCAAAAGGTGGAAAGCTACTCTTCCTCAACAGTAAGGAAGCCGTCAAAGCTATATATCCTGAATATATCACGGGCTGGATTATCCCGACAGAAGGCGATATCGTAATTATGGAACGCAATGATGCTCCGGTGTTCAATGACATCGATGTATTGGAATTACGCTATTTCAACAACAATAAACGGGAAATTCCGCAAGCATGTACCGCTACTCTGAAAGTCCATCGCCACAAGAACGTGACGGAACTGGCAGGACAGATGAAAATTCATGCTTACATTGATGGTGGAAAACCGGAAGACCGCATCGAACGAATAGAATCTATGCGTGGACTGACGATGTTACAAATAGCTGACGGAAAGGGAGAAGCAATGATCTCTACCATGTGTACGGAAAAGGCAACGACAGATCCGGTAGCTGGTAAGTTAGTAGTGAATATGATTAATTGCCTGACTACCAACAAATAGGAATAAGGTAGAAAACAGAAATAAAAGAGAGGACAAATGTCCGAAAGGTTTTGAATGAATAAACTCCCTCTTACTTTGCCGTGAGGGGGAGTTTTCGTTTTAAAGTCTTTCGGACTTTCGTCCTCTCTTTTTTATTTCAGAAAGGAAATAATCGTTGTAAAACGAATATCGCATTGTGCAATATTCATCTGATCGTATATCTCTTACCTTTAACAGTATCAAAAGCAATCCGGTCGTCAGCGAGTACTCTTACCTTAGCACCGGAAACTTTCAGACTCTTTGCATCCGGATATTTAAGCATACACTCTGCACCTGCATTAGAAAGTATTTCAATCGAAGTGATTTTCCCTTCTTTCCAGGTTACATCCACTTCAAAGTTTCCCCTGGCTTTCATCCCTTTGAACGCACCGTCTTTCCATACATCGGGCAAAGCGGGAAGCAACTCGATATATCCTCCCTGACTCTGCATCAACATTTCCGCAATCCCGGCTGTACAACCAAAGTTTCCATCAATCTGGAAAGGCGGATGCGCGTCAAAAAGGTTGGTATATACACCACCGAAACGGCCTTGGGGAACAGTCAGTTTCATTGCACTCCGCAATAATGCATGAGAACGGTTACCATCATGCAAACGGGCCCAGAAATTTAGTTTCCACGCTTTACTCCAGCCTGTGCCCTCGTCTCCACGGGTATTCAATGTCACTTTCATGGCATTTGCATATTTATCATCTTCTTCGCTCCTTCCGATCACAATCTGCGAGCCCGGATGCAGCCAGAAAAGATGGTTCGTATGTCTGTGCCCACCGTCTCCGGTAACGTCTTTCGTCACTTCGTCCTTCCACTCCATCAATTGTCCGCCCAATCCTATATTCGGACCGGAAAGTTTGTTCATTGCAGTCTCTATTTCTGCAATCTCCGGTTCTTTATCCTTACCTAACACCTTGCTGGCTTTTATCATCATATCGAACATCTCTGCTATCATAGCTTGTGAGGTGGAGCAACCTAATGAAAACTCACCATGCTCGGGAGAATGTGAGGGGTTTGCCACCAAAGTACCGTCCCGCTCATCCGTCCAAAGGTTATCCACCCAGAAAAGAGCCGCTTGGAGCATGACATCATAATACGCTTCTAAAAAGTCCTTGTCGAGATTAAACTGGTAATATTCCCAAATATCCTGGCACATCCAAATAGCTCCTGCCGGAAAATGATGGGGAGTGTCTTTCTTAGCCGGAGCCGTATTACCCCAAATATTATTTTCATGATGCGTCACCCATCCACGTACATTTCCGCCATCAGGCTTGCAATAATATTGTTGTGCCGTATATTTTCCGCGTGGTACGAGGCTCTTTACATATTCTACCATAGGCAGGTGGCAACGGGATAGATTAGTAGGCTGCGTAGGCCAATAATTCATCTGCACATTGATATTGGTGTGATAGTCGGAATTCCAGGGATTGGAAAGTCTTTCTCCCCACACCCCTTGCAAATTGGCAGGCAGAGAACCTTCTCTTGAAGAAGAAATCAATAGATAACGACCAAATTGGAAATACAACATTTCCAAGTATTGATTTTCGGATTCCGAGTTGGTATGGGCATCCATGCCCTTCAACAGGCTGTCCGTAGTTGTAACGGGTATTCCCGGCGGATTGCCCAGATTCAGTTTCATTCTGTCATACAACGAATGATAATCTTTCTCGTGGGTAGCCAATAAAGTGGTGTATTTTTTATTGGTCGCCTTTTTCAGCGTAGCCTTCACTTTATCCAGCGGTTCTTCTCCAGAGAAATAATGATAAGAATCGTCCATGCATTGCACATAGTTCGTTGCAGCCGACATCAATACGATGATTTCTTTGGCATCTTCTATCTTCAATTTCTTCCCGTCTACTACCGTAATCTTTCCGCCTGTATGTTTCACTAATAGTTGCTGGGCGTATTTCAATCCATTCTTCCAATGATCTCCTACACGCTTGTCACCACTCATCGGAGTAGGATATCCTGTCAGGGTAATCGTATTGTTCAAAGCCCGGATGACCTTGTCGGTATGCAATGACTCCAAAGATATCATACGTGAAATCTTTCCTTTCTTCGAATCCGATGTCAGACGCATCACCATGATATTGTCCGGATAACTCATAAAATACTCCCGTTTGAAGGTTATTCCTCCCTCTTTATAAGTTACCCGATGAATGGCATTGTCGATATCCAGCGTCCGAGTATAGTCAGAATAGGCAGGTTCGGAGGTAGCCGGATTTACAACCTCTACAATGATATTACTCAATGTTTGAAAAGAGCCGAAATGCTCTTTAGTTCCCGCCAGTTTATCTATGAGGTTTCGTAGTTCCGTACCGTTACCATCCCCCTCATAATTATGGGTAATCAATTTTCCGTCTGCGTCAATATAAGCGGAATGATTTGCAGTAAAATCATTCATCTTCTGCTGTAACAGCACACGGGTTTTATGAAGATAACTTTTGTTCGTTTCCGGGGTTCCCAAATGCCCTCCGTTATAAGACGGATCTTCGCCAGGACCTCCTGACCACAAAGTATGTTCATTTGTCTGAATAACATCTACTTCCACACCTCCGAAGATCATAGCGCCCATATAACCGTTACCGATAGGCAATGCTTCGCTTTCCCACACTTTTGCGGGTTTGTTGTAAGTAGCTTTCAGGGGTGGCTGTTGGAAACGGGCAGCCATTGTTGTTTCCGCCATCAGGCAGCATAAGAATAGTGCGTTTATACACCGCAAATACTTGTTTTTCATAATACAATAAATTAAAAGTCCGGCTGTATAAAAGGTACAGTTAATACATCGATTACCCTTTACACAGCCTCAACAACTATGATACAATCTATAAATTAATGACAGTTTGCAGACGAATATCTTTAGAGGAAGCACCGACCATAATGTCGAACGCACCTTGGGGAACGATGAATTGTCCCAATCCTGCATCCCAATAACGAAGTTGCTCTTTATCGAGTTCGATTTCCACCACACCGCTCTCTCCTGATTTTAAAGGAATACGCCGGAAACCTTTCAACTCTTTAATCGGAACGACACCTCCGGTTTCCGGAATCCGCACATAAACCTGTGCTTTCTATCTGACGAATGCCCGTGAGCTATTGGATGTACCGGGGGAATGGTAT
>OLIW01002714.1_pt1 | contig 12538 bp, 8 predicted proteins | sample 1601321 | NCBI WGS metagenome assembly OLIW01 (sample SAMEA2452114, study PRJEB22498) | human gut metagenome | reverse complement strand
TATCATATCTTTTCCAGTTTCCACCATATGCGCCTATATTATATGTTGAATAATCAACTTTATTATGTATTATGTCACCAAGTCTGGTCTCCCCTCTGCGATTAGAGCCATTTCCATAATCGATAAGTTCTTTCCCATCATACGATATAATATTTACGTTTAAATCCTCTGTTATTTCCAAAGGAGTCTCTGAAAGACCAATTAACATCGTATATAACGTTATCTTTCCTTCCTCTTTAATCCTCTGATCTATCATCTCTGATATCGTGATTTCACCTTCCGGCTCTGTGGTCACAAGCTCTGCTGCCGTGCAATCTGTTTCTGTTGCCTGAACTGCTGATGTATCATTTTCCTTTTTATTCTTTTTTTCACATGCTGTCACCATACATAACATACATGCCGCTACCATAAGAACTGATATTGCTTTCTTCATAATAAATTTTCCTTTCCGTCTGCGTTGCATTCATGCCTATTTATTGTTATCTCAATTTTCCAAAATGTACTTCATATATTCCTTTACTCTGTTACACAAAGCCTTATAACTTTCGTCATCCTCTCTCTGATTTTTATTACCTGCTCCCTTAGCATAGTCTTTTAAGTCCTTAATACTTACCTGCTGTTTCGGCTCTGCCTGTGCATTATATGCATCCACCATCTTCGTCACTTTCTCCACATCCGTCGTGATATTATCACAGATATAGGTGTCACCTACCCTGGTTATCTCCATATCCATGCCAAAATAATTGGCATCTTCTATCATGTCCTGACATGTAAAGTCTGTTTCTGTCAGTCTGTCTTTTGCTTCATCAATTTCTGCATTATTTTGTACATTTTCATTATTTTCATCATATGCTGCATTTAAGTCATTCAAATAATTTATTGCTGCGTTAGCCTTGTTAATCTTATCTCCTACGGTTTCATTTATTATTACCGCTGAAAGGCCTATAGCTTCATCAATAATCTTACCTTTTAAAGTATTACTTGTTACATCAAAAAATACTCTGCATTCAGTCTTTTCCTCTTCCTTTTGATTTTCAAGATTCTGCTTTGTATTCTCAATCATGCCGTGTGGAAGTACATGGCTTACAATCTGATTATCTACCATTCCATACGCATCTATCTGATTGACCTTCTCATTTTCTTTTCCTACTTTTTCATTAATAGTTCCATTTGTTACCTTGACGTTATAATATTTGTCCAATATCTCCCTGTCATTGCTGTCTGTAATCTTGCATATGCTTACATCAAACGGCAGCTCTTTCAGGCATACGGATACGGTCACATTTTTCTCTTTATCGGAATGTATTGTAAATCCATCGTTTTTTCCATTATATGCAACTCCTATTGTCGGGTAGCTATCAACCATTGCTTTAAACAGGGATGACACTCTGTACTGCTCTTTCATCTCTTCAAGCGCTTCATCACTAATCTCGTCGTTTCTGTATGCACATTTTTCGCTGTAATAGTCAATTATATCCATACTTGTCTTATATATATCTACCGCCCTCTTAAATGTATTCGTGACACTCACACTGTAATACTTAGGGTCTTCCAGATCTGCATTATCTATCCACTCATCATCCTTGGCGTTTCCATAACCTGCGCGCAGCATGTTCTCTATATTTGCTATGGTTTCTTCCTCATCATCTGTGGACAGCTTTGGAAATACTGATACAAGTGCCTGCAGCTCTGCATCTGGTACAAATTCCTTCCGCATCTCATAGTTTATTTCGTCCCAGTTCATAACTGTCTTTCCATTAGAATCCACTGAATAGAATCGCTCTTTATAATACTCTGTTATCTTCGAGTCCACTTTTGCCTGTATATTACCAGCTTTTGTTTTCAATGTCTGGCAATCCATCGTATATATATTCTCAACGGATCTTACATTAATCAGAGCTGCCAGTTCTTTAATTGCAGTGCTGAATCTTTCCAAGTCCATATATTCGTCCCGAAACCTGGCTGCATATAGATCATCCACTCCATTTACATTATCAAACATCCTTCTTACACTATTGCTTGCCTCTTCATTTTGTCTCTGATATTCTGTTGCCGCGTTTCTTAGCTGTGATTCATAATCGTATTGAAATATACCTTTGGTTTCCACTACACCGTAGGTTTTGTTTATTTCCTCCCACTGTTCTTCTCCTCCCATATAGCTTTGTATGTCATCGTATGCTTCCTGCGTAAAATCCTTAAATTTCATTATGCGTCACCCCTCCTTCTAATACGCTTCATAAGTTCCTATACCATATATATCTCCATCTGCCTCATCTACATCTCTCACAAATTCATTAAGCTTTTTTGACATTTCCCTGAAGGATTCTCCCAGTATACTCTGATATGTATGAACAGCATCCTCGTACACTTCCAGCTTATCGTGCAATTCACCGCTTATAACTGCATTTGTGTTTATAATATCAAGTATCATCTGATATTCGTTCATCTTTCTATCTGCAATCTTTGCAAGTTCTGAGTATAAACGCACAAGTTCTGTAAATTCCTCCTGCTCAAACCTTAAATTGTACTGTCCCATTACTTACTCTCCATTCTTCTTTTTTTTATTCTCAGCTGCTCTATATTGTCCTCATATGTACACAGCTGCTGATTTATTTCATATATCCTGTCATTTCTGCTCCTGATTGCATTCTCTACATCTCTCAGCATTGAATCTATAGCATTCATCGCATTGGCTACATACGATTTTCCGTCGTTTAATGAATTAATACTCTTAAGTCTACCCTTCAGATTTGTTATATTACGACTGCTATATCTGTCCATGCCGGCTATATTATCAACTCTGCATTTAAACCGGTTTTGCGCCTGCCATTTATATTCCTTTATTTTCAATGCTTCCTGATCCAAAGCATCTATTTCATTAAGCAGCCTGTTTTTCTCAAGCTGCAGATTTTCTACATTTGCCCGGTACCTTGATATTCTGCGACTTAATTCTTTTAGTTCCATAATAGTATTATTCTCCTCACCTTTTATATTTAAAGCTATTCATTAAATATAAATTCCTCATTAGCTAACATCAGACAGTCTCCCGGTAATATCTCTGTTTCCTGCCCCGCCTTTATTATCCTTCCATTGATAAATGTGCCATTGGTAGAATTTTGGTCCATTACATAATAACGTCCGTTTCGCATGGTTATCACTGCATGCACCCTGCTGATATTCGTATTGTCTGCTACCGCATAATCTGACTTTTCCGGATTCTTTCCCAGCACAAACGATGGTTTGCCAAGCTCTATCTTTTCACCTGTTACCTGCCTTGTAAGACTTGCAAAATGATAGTTCACCGGTTGCATCTGCTGTATCTGTTGTACGGATATGCCATCATCTGACAACACTGTAGTTCCATCCATGCTGCCCTGCATTACCTGCTGCATTATCTGTTGCCGCATTGTCTGTTGCTGCATTGTCTGTTGCTGCATTATCTGTTGCTGCATTGTCTGCTGCATTGTCACTGCTTTGTTTTTCAGCACGTTCACAACTGCACGCTCTTCGCGTGAGATATATTTTTCTATTGCATTGCCGTTGAAGCCATGGAAGCTTCTGACATAATACATAAATCTGGATATATAATTCGTATCCTCATTGATAACAGGTGTCATTGTATAAATTATGTTTTCTATAAACCCAACAATATCTGCACTTTCCTGTCCTCCTACTATCGGAAAATATATAAAGTACATCTCTTTTGTCATCTCGTTTATGTATACATCATCCATATTAAAACGAACACTGTTTACGTTCAGTCCGTTATTGTATACATCCTGAACCATTATTACTATCTGCTCCATCATGAAAAAGAAATCATATTTGCTTACGGCTTTTTTCAATCTATCGGTAAGATTTATATTTGCAGGGCACGTATATATGACACTGTCTTTTTTTGTTTTTGTCACATGCATGATTCCACATGGTTTTATTCTGGCTAGCTGGCTTAGTTCGGTTTCATTTATTCTTTCCTTTCGTCCTGCCTTCATCATGGCAGTAACGGTCGATTTTTTTATGCTTACTTTTAATTTAGACATTCGCTATTTTCCATTCCTTATGAGATACATTCTGTCGTATGTAAAAATTCTATTTTCTTTGTTACTTCGAACCTGATATTGGTTTTCTGCAGCTTTTCGGTTATATCTTCCAATACTGTGGTTTCATCCTGCAATACTTCTGTCGGTGCATCCAGCACAGTAGTTTCATCTATATTTTGTGTATATCCCGGCTTTTTCTTATTCTCCCCTGCCAGGTTATATGACGGTGCTATCGGACCGGACGATGTTATGTCAATATGTCCCGCTGTCTGCTTTTGTACAATTGCTGCAATTCCTTTCCGGGCAGATTTTCCGGTAAGTGCACCTATGACCTTAGGTATTTCAAGCACTATAAGTATGACTATTGAAGCTATAAGCATTATGGAAAATGCGGTGAAGGATACGTAAAATATCATCCTGTACTGATTATAAGTCATCTTTGTTTTCCTCCTTCACGCTCTGTGCCTTCTCAATTGTTTTGTCTATATTATCCTGCAATCCTGTTATTTGCTCGCGCATTATGGATTTATCCAGCTTTTCTGTTTTGTCCTTTATCGTATGTAATAAATCCATAACTTTATCCTTATCTGTCACTGCTATAAATGATGTGATATTTGTGTCAACTATATCATCTATCTCATTCCATACCTGAATCTTTGCGTCTACGCTGTCAAAATCCTCTGATTTTGCATATAGCTCATTTATTTGCTTCCATAGCTTTTTGTATTCTTCATATGTTTTTTCTGTCTGTTGTATCTTTGCTCCATCATACTGGCTAATCAATGTCAGACAATCTGATATCTCACAGTATATTCCTGCCTCCGGATGATTCTCCTTCGCTTCCTTGAACCACTGCGCCGCACTGGAGTATCTGTCTTTTTCCACATTGATTTCGTAGTAGAATAAAAAGCTTTCACCAATCTTATAGCATACATCCTCATATCCCTTTGGATTTTTTCCTTTCAGCTTTGCCATGACATCATATGTATGCACCCGGCCATTGTGGTCCTTGCAATCTATACCTACCATCAGCCTGTTCAATATCTGCGCCTCATCCCTGTCCAGCACAAAATCGTCTGTCAGTTTGTCATTCAGCTTAAGATATGCCTCCGTCCTTGTCGGGTCGGTGACTATAGCCGTGTAATATCCATTGTCATAATTGTCATAGGTATCCGCTTCTTTTAATATGCTATTATAGTTTTCATTTTTTTTGTGTTCTGCCGCACAATAGCTTAATACTGTGCTTGTTCCAAGCAGCATCGTCAAAACTGATGTGGTGATAAATACCGCAAGCTTTCTCTTTAGATTCTTCCTATACATGTCATCAATCTCTGTATAGTGCTCAAGGTCATACATCAGCTCAGCTGCGCTCTGATATCTGTTGTTTGGATCCGGCTGTGTACACTTTGTAATAATACGTTCAAGACCACCTGACAATGTTGGGTCAATTTCTCTGATCGGCCTTATTTCGTAAGGTGGCTCACAGGGATTCATTCCCGTAACAAGATGATACATTGTGGCTCCCAGACAATATATATCTGTTCTCGCGTCTGTCTGCCCCATTCCACCAAACTGTTCCGGTGCAGCATATCCCATCGTGCCAAGACATGTTGTATCCTCTATGTTATTTTCCTTATATTCCCTTGCTGTTCCAAAATCTATAAGCACCACATTTCCATCAGGCTTTAGCATTATGTTTGCCGGCTTCATATCACGATATATGATTGGCGGGTTCTGTGAGTGCAGATATCCAAGAACATCGCATAGCTGTTTGGCCCACTTTATCACATTTTTCTGCGACTGGGCTCCGTACTCCTGCAATGCTGTCTTGAGAGAATTTCCCTCTATATAATCCATTACGATAAGGAATCTGTCATCCTCATCTATGACATCGACAATATCAGGAAGACTGGGATGGCTCAGTTTTTTGAGCATATTGGTCTCCGCAACAAGACTTTGCTTTACCACCTCAAAATCCTTTACTCCATCCTTTCTGACCTCTTTTATTGCCCACTGTTTGTTTGCCCTTTCATTCATAGCCAGGTACACAACGCTCATTCCGCCGTGTCCAACTTCGTTTAGTATCTTGTATTTTCCGTCAATTAAAGAGCCTATTTCAAGCATCTGTTCCTCCTACTGTGCCTTTATGAGCGCTGCTGTTATATTATCGCGCTCTCCTCTTTGCATGCTTAGTCTGATGAGCTGCTCCAGTCTGTCGTGCATATTCTGCCCATCTACAGTTGCTGCCGTTTTCAGCATCTCATAGATTTCCTGTTCTGATACCTCATGCCTGAAGCCATCTGAACAAAGCAGAAGTGACATTCCATTTTTCATTGCCCCGGTCCTGTACTCCGGCTTTACTTCTGCTGATGCCCCGACACACTGCAGCAGTACATTCCTTCGCGGATCTCTCATAGCCTGCTCCTGTGTCATATTTCCATTCATAATTTCCCGCTGTACATATGTCTGGTCTGTCGTAAGCCTTTCTATATGGTCTGAAAGGCTATATATTCTGGAATCGCCCACGTTTATAATGTAGTAGGCTTTTTGCGTGACAAGCAGCGCTACCACTGTTGTTCCCATGTTTACTGCATGTGCTTTGCCATATGCTTTTATTTTTTCGTTCTGCTGCTGTATTACTTCATCCCACTGTCTTTCCAGAATCAGACTGTCAATATCCGGGTTCGACGATTTGCAAAGCTCAGGCAGCTGCTCGTCACTCCATCTGTCAAATGCTCTGACTACAGTGGCACTGGCCAGCTCACCCTTCGATAAGCCGCCCATGCCGTCACATAATACTGCAAATGCCATGTCTCCTTTGCATGTTGAGAAGCACTTTACCAGCAGACTATCCTGATTAGTTTCTTTTACGATTCCTCTGTCCGTGTCAGCTGCTATTTCAAATCTCATACACCCTCCTCCCAGAATTCAAAATCTTCGTTGCCAAGTCTGCCTTGAAGGGCATGCGCTTTCGCGCATGCCACAGACATTGTTGTTTTTCCCACACCACCACATGGTAATGTAAATACATAGGTAATTATCTTATTGCTCATCATTGTCTTTCTTTTCTTTCATCTTTTTTCTCATATAATAAACGATTATCAATATCGCAATTATAAGTACAAATAATAATATTGCTCCAATTATATATACTGCCTTATCATTGTTTGTTTCTACTGATTTGACATCTGACGAATTTGATTCCATAGGTACATCATCTTCGGCAATCTCTGTATCTGCTTCTGTATCCTTACCATATATTTTTTTCACTTTATTGGTCTTTCCACCTTCGTCAACAGAACAGTCTGCACACTCTACCATAAGCCTTGAATCACCGTCTTTTGCAGAGAGCACCTCCTTAGGTACTTCAAACTCTATCTTTCCGTCATGCTTGTCCAGATAGTCAAGCATATCGTCTCCCGACATTTCCTTGATAACCTTTTTTTCTTTGTCATCCTTGCCCACTACAGTAATCTTTACACGTCCAAGCTTTCCGCCATCATCCTTCGGCATCAATACTGCATTCTTTGAGCCAATATAGTTTTCATTGTTTTTATCTACACCTGTCAATGTATATGTAGGTGCTGTCTTGTCCACAATAAATTCAATATTTACACTCTTCACATCACTGTAGGCAACTGAATCTGCTTTGTCCTTTGTCTCCACAACGATATTGTACTGACCCTCTTTTTCAAATACCGCATTTGATATCACATATTCGTACTTATGCCAGCCATCGCTTTCACTTACATTATTCACACTGAAGTCTGTTCCCTGCTTAAGTGCTTTTCCATTTACTTTGACAGTACAGCTGGTAACTTCATCCGGATTTATCTCTCTGACTACCACATCATGGTATACCTTCTGCACATAGTAATCCTTTACAAGCTTCATCGTATTGTCATCCAGCGAGAAGATTGAACCGCCTTTGTTTATGGAGAAATCCAACAATTTTCCTCCCTGCCCTGCAGTCTCTGTCACCTGCTTTCCGCCTGCATCTATAATATTGACTGTTTCATAAGAATTTCCGGCCTTATCCTGTGCATGGCATGTCAGTGAATACACTCCATCCTCATTGAGATTTCTAAACTCTACACGTTGTCCGTTTGTAATTGATATCACATTTCCGGTAATCGTTTTTCTTACGAATCTGCTATTTTCATATACCTCAACTGTAAGCACCGGTGAAAAGTATTCAAGATTAGTATCTGTGCACTCTATTACAAATGACATATTTCCTGAATTATTGTTTACTGAGCCCGGGGTTACTCCGTTGATTGTTACAACAGGCTTTGTCGTATCTATGCAGAACTCCTGCTTTGCAAGGTCTTTTGCCTTATTGCCGGCTTTGTCTGTATAGGCAAGTGACCATGTATATGTAGCATCCGCATCAAAGCTTAATGTTGCCGTATGTATATCACCATTATCTGACCAGCTTCCAAATGCCGGTGCTGCTACTGATTTTCCTGCATCCTGCGCAGTCATGCTCAGTGCTATTCTGCTTGTATCAAAATTGTGCTCTGTGATTGTCACAGTTGCTGTTCTCTTTTTATTATAATAGTTTCCGTTTGATGCACTGTTGTTATCATATGCTACCGAAATAACAGGTGCTGTCGTATCAATTGTAAATTTTGTCGGTGCAAGTGAATTTGCATAATCCACTCCTGCTGCGGCATTTCCCGCAATGTCTTTTACTCCGATTCCAAATGTGTAATCGTCATCATGTCCGTAATATATTGTGGCAACATGTACTGTATCATCACCGTTACCGCTTCCACCTTCTGTGCTCCAGTTTGAAAGAGCAGGTGCCTTACCTGCTGCGGCTTTTATTTCCGCTGCTACCTTTGATGCATCAAAGTTACGCTCTGTTACTTTTACGGTTGCTGTTCGCGGTGCTTTGAAGTATGCTGTGTCTCCAAATGATGTATCTGCACTGTTATTGTCATAGCTTACCTGCACTGTTGGTGCCGTTGTATCTATTTTTATGTATTTTGTTACTGTGTATGCCGTTCCTGCATTGTCTGTTGCAGTAACATCTATACGCACTTCATTACTGTTGTTTAAAGCCGCGCTTATGTCAAATTGCTCTGTTACATGATTTTCCAGGTCTTTTAAGCCCGCTGCTGTCTTATCATAGCTATATAATGTTCCACCCTGTGTCGGCTGTCCCATATTTGTTACCGTATAGTTTACGCTCTTTATTCCTGATGCAACTCCTGTGGCATTCTCATCTGATACCTCTATACTTACCGGCACATCTGCACTGTACACTCCTGATGCTGTCTCAGGTGTGATGACTGATATTGCCGGTGCGCATGTATCAACTACCAATCCATTTGTGCTGATATATGAAACATTACCGCTTAAATCTGTAACCCTGACATATACCACGCAGTTTTTGTTCTCGCATTCTATCGGTTCACTGAAGGTGCCATCCTCATTAAGGCTGTCAAGTGTCTTCCAGTCAGCCTCCTGAATACTGTCTACGTCAATTATTGCATCCTCTGCTGAAACGAAATACTCTGCTGACTTGATGCCGCCATGCTCATCTCCAAGCTGTCCGGCAATATTGACCTTCTTGGCAGCAAATCTTGAAATCTCATATTTGTCTTTTGGCAGCAATAAATCCCACACGGTATCCATGCCTGTTGAAAGTCCGTCAAACCTGATATTTCCTGTCGGCGACTGTACGTCAATTACAAACTCTGCTGATTTGTCTCCTTCTATCTCAAATCCATTATCTGAATTACCACACAAATCTTTTGCACTGACACTCAGCTCATACTTGTGTCCTGCATTGAATACGAGCTGCTTACTGTAAACAGCTTCTGCTCCCTCGCCTGTCTTTACCCAGTATGACTTTTCAGACCATGCATCTGACTGTGTCTGTTCATTTCCATCAACCTTTACATTGATTTTTGTTTCATCGGGGTCAAAGAAAAGCTCATTCTCTTTTACCGAAATGGTTGCAATCCTGTTTTCCCTGTAATACTCAGTGCCTTTTACACTGCTGATGCACTGTGGATCCGGCTGCTCAGGTGTACCATATGTCACTGTTATTGCAGGCGCTGCCTTGTGAATATAAAATGGCTGGCTGCCGCTTGCTGTCAAATCCGCTACAGTCACGTTTCCTGCCTCATCAACAGCTTTAACATATACATCTGTCTTTTTATCCAGATAAGCCTCAGCCGATACATTTATGATTCCTGATTCATCAAGCTCATTCCATGCCCCTTCATCATCCGATACTGACTGATCATCTGTCACTATCTGGTATTTTACTGATACAACACCTGAAATGCTGTCAGTTACACTTGTTTTTATACGGACATCGTCATTGAAATATTTTCTGTTTTTGCCCGCTTCCGGCTCTATAATGACATCAGGTGACTGACTGTCCATGCTGAACTTGAAGCTGTCACCTTTAACCTCTGTCTTAAGACCGGCATAATCAGTTGCCTTTACTGAAAGCATCAGATCCGTTCCGTTAAACTGCTCTGCTGCCGGAATGGTTATCCTTCCTTCCCCGCTTGCGTCAAGCTCAACAGTCTGTCCTGATACAATTTTCCTTTTCCCATCAAATACAGTGTATTCAACACTCTTAATTCCTGATAAGCTGTCATCAGCCTTAACGATATAGCTTATATCATCCTTATGCCAGCCTTTTTCATCGGCTGCTGTCATGGTATCCTGGGACACTGTAAGCTCCGGTGGCAGGGTATCAACAACCAGCTTCGATGTGGAGAAAAATGCTGTCTCGCCATTACAATTGTCCTGAGCCTTTACATATACGTTATATGAAGTATCCTTCAGATCAGATGTATTAATCTTGTACTTATATCGGGCATCATATGTATCCTCAATAAGCTCTAACGGCTTCCATGCTGAATCATCAAGCGCTTTTACCTGCTCATCATTTAAAATACTGCCACTTTCATCTGATTTATTCACATAGTAGAATGCCTGCTTTATTCCGCTGATATCCTCCAGCTGTCCATATACATTTGATGCCTGCTGACTGACCATATTCTGCTCGTCTATTAAATCAGCATCATATCCAATAGTACCTGAAGGCGCTTTTCTATCCACATAAAACGGCTGCTCTATTGAGCTTGTATCATTACACTCATGCTCCGCCTGATCCTTCGCATACATTCCGATTATCTGATATTTGTGTTCCTCATCCGCTTTTGTACCAAATGTGATGCAGCTGCTATAATCAGCCCCTGTCACGATCCAGTCACTATACTCTATTCCTGCATCAATCAGCTTCTGGGCATTATCGACATCAAATACATCGAATTCTTCCCGGTCATCAACCTTTACCCAAAGCTGTGTGGAACCATCATCCAAAGAGACATCGTGGATATTCATGTCTACTTTTCTGACATTTCCATAATAATCCACAGCATCCTTTGTGAAAGCAGGTTTATCATCCTCCTTTGGATTCAATGTTATCTTTGGAGGCTGTGTATCATATTTGTAGTCGAGCCGCAGACTTCCAATATCTGTGATAGCTCCGCTTTCCTTGTCCTTACGTGCTATTACAAGAGTCTGTCTGTTATCACCCTGCTGTGGCATAAGCTGATATTTATCAGCTTCAATCCATTCATCACCTTTTCTAACCACATATACCGCCTGATTGTCACTTGCCAGCGATAATGTAGGTGCTTCTACATAAAACTGTGTACCCTGCAGCATTGTCCCTGTCAGGCTGTTATTCATACTGCTGTAATCATATTCTTTGATGGTAACAGTATATTCTGCCTCTGCTGACTTATATTTGTCATCTTCTGCTTTTGTCACCTTTATCCTTACAGTTCCGGTATCCTTTGCTGTCCATATACCGTTTGATGCAAAGTCTGTATCCTTTTCAATCAGATTTTTGCCTTCTACAACAGTGTATTTTAAATTGTCAACGGCTGCATCCGCCCTGTCGGATTTTACCACCGGAACAACTTTGTTCCCCACATAAATATCATCCGCCGGTGTATACTCTACCGTCAGCTGCTGTGGCTGTTTTTCCTCGGTGGCATTATTATCCGAATCCTGTTCATCTGGAATTTTACTGTCAGATATATCATCCGAAGCTGCGTCGTTAGATATATCATACTCTGAAGAGGGTGTATCAGCACTTACCTGTGTTGCCGGAAGCGATGTCGCACCCATTACAGAAGCTAGCATGATTGCTAGTAACCTGTTAAGTTTTTTATTAAACACTCTCATATCTCCTTTTCTATAGTATTTTTTGTAACTATTCCGTTACGATTTTATTTATATTCCCACTCTTCATTCCATTATACAAAACAATGGTCACACAACGGTCACACGGAGACAACTTTGTGAAAACTGCATAATAAAAGCGCCGAAAATTACATATTTTTTAGACAATTTTCGGCGCTTTTTTGGATTATTTTTTTGTAACTATTATTTACTATACTTGTTGTATATCTTTTCAAACGCAGGCATGGAGCGCTTTATCATTTCCCTGTCCACAC
>OLIW01002711.1_pt1 | contig 12561 bp, 9 predicted proteins | sample 1601321 | NCBI WGS metagenome assembly OLIW01 (sample SAMEA2452114, study PRJEB22498) | human gut metagenome | reverse complement strand
TATTTCGTCGTGCGGGTGCCCTTCGAGCCAGAAACGCCCGAGGCTGTTTTCAACCATATAGCGGACAATCCAGTCGGGTGTGAAAAGCTGGGTGGCGGCGGGAATGTCTGTTTTTGAAATTTTGATGTTCTTTTTGAGGTTTTCAAAAACCGCGTCTTTGGGCTCGCTGTTGTAATATTGATAGAGCCAGCCGATAATCTGCACGCCGTCGAGCCAGTCGGCTTCGGGAATTTGCGCAAGCATTGTGTCTATTACGCTGCCGTCGCGCAAAAGGAAGTCGGGGAAGAGAAGTTCGGTGTAGTCGGCTATTTTCTGGAAGAGGAACGGCAAAACGTCGTGAAGGGCGTTGCACTGGGTGATGAGCAGGTATTTAAAAAGCTCTTCATCGTTGCCCGCCGATTTCAAAGCGAAGACTTTTTGCTTGTCAAGCCCCTCCAATTCGATTGACGAGGCTTGGCGCAAAATTTCGGGGCGGAAGTTGTTTTGCTCGTCGCTAAAAACGCGGACATAGCTTGGCAGAAAACCGTTTACTTCCATAAACCGAAGCGCGATAAAGCGGTTGAACCAAGTGTAGGCAACTTCCTCCACAACGGCGTTAAAGCCGTGTTGCGATATGCGTTCGATAAGGGCTGCGCGTTGCGATTTCTCGGTAGGCGTATAGATTCTGCCGCTGACGGGGGCGGTGTCGGGGTTACCGAAACCGCTTTCGGTGATTCCGTATTGTTCCGCCTTTTGGCGCACGCGCGAGATAAGTTCGCGCCGCGCCCATACTGCAAATTTGGAGATTGCGTTTTTGTTCATCCGAAAAAATCCTATTTGATGTCTATGCCGTCGGCGTCTTTAAGAAGCGATTTGAGCGCGGAGCGAATGCGTTCAACATATGCGTCTATTTCGGCTTCGCTTGTAAGGCGCATTGTGGGGAATGTGGCGGCCTTGGGGGCTGCAACAAACTTCTTTTGAGCCTCGTCCTTCAACTGCGAGACAAGCGATTCCGCCAAATTGCCAAGCCGGGTGATGTCTGCGTCAACCATAACAATGCGTTCCGAATTTTTCGCGTTTTCGCCCAGCCACGCAAAACCTTCAGCGGCTTTGGCGCGGATTTCGTCGCAGTTAATCTTGCCGACGCAGTTTTGTTCAACCTCAGTCTGCGTGTTTTTTAGAACTTCGGCAAACTGCGCTTTCTTTTCGGAGAGCATATCGCTATGGATTCTGCGGAGTTTTTCTGCGAGTTTTGGCAGGTCGGGGATTTTTGAATAATTGAAACTTTTGCCTGTGGTGTTTGTGATTTCGCGGATTGCTTCAAGCGCGCCGCAAGCTTCGGGCGAAGTTTCAAGGTATGGCTGGTCGTCGCGGTATTTTTCGATTGCAAGCAAGCCCTTATCGAACATTTCGCGCTGGGTTTTGAAAAATTCGTCAACCTTTTGTGCATCTTCGCAGGCGTCGCAAAGGTAATTTGCAACGGTGTTTATTTGCTCTACAACTGCTGTGTTGTCGCCTTCCTGTTCGCAAATCGACTGTAAAAGCTTTTTCGCGTTTTCAAGCACGGGTTTGTCGGGATATGCGCGGGTATTGTAGTTCGAGAGGAGTTTGTCGAATGCTTCGATTTTCTCTTTGCAAAGATTGAGCGCGGCGGCAACGCAGTTATCTTCGTCGGTTGGAATGTCGCGCGTGAAGATTTCGCGGATTGTATCGCGCATTTTACGCAGCTTTTGCGGCTCGATATTTTGGCGCAACTTGACGGTTGTGGAGGCGATTTCCGCGCGTTTTGTAAGCGCACTCACAAGTGCGGGATTACCAAAGTGCAGGTTTGTGCCCGATTTTTTTACAGTTATGCGCTGTTGTTTGAGCAGGCTTGCGACAATTAGGGCAACGTCAAGCTCCGTCCAGCCGTAGGGTTTTTTTGTGAAGTGCTGTTGAAGGTCAACCACGCTTACGGTGTGGTTTTGACGCAGCTGGTCGGAGAGAAAGTCCGCCATTTCAGTAATGGCGTATGTATTGGGTTCCGAACCTACGAGGCAGTCGTTAAAGGCGATAATGTCGGTTTCGCTCTTGGCGTGTTTTTCAATGAGGTCGTATTTTGTGTAGATGCCCGAAATGAGTTGTTCCATTGCGCTATGCACAATCTGGTCTTCCGACAATCCCGATTTAGGCGTAAAACTGGCGTCGCCTAAAATGAAGAATTTGCCCTTACGAACCGCCGTTTTTATGCGTTCCACACCGTCTCTGCGCAGCGTGCGCGACTTCTCCTGCTGCGAGGCGAGAATTTTTTGGGTCATCTCCGATTCCCCGCTTCGGTTGCGTTTTAGGAGGTATTTCTTTATCTTCAAAGATTTTTCCAAGCTGTCGTAGTAGCCAGTGTCGTCGGCAAGGTTTATGATGGCGAACCCGTTGGACGAAACGGAGGTTAGGCTCAGGCTATTGCGTTTGTCAGGGTCTGTCGCCTCGCTTATGATTTCAAGCGTGATGTCGGAAAGCATTGCGCCCTTGAACGAGCCGTCGCACTTTTTGTTGAACGGGAAATCGCGCTCCATAAAGCGGATTTTAGAGTCCGTAAAAATCTCGTCGAAAAATATATTTTTGATTTCCTCGGAAACGTCGGTCGTGCTGACATCGGTTTTTGTGATGTCCTTTTGAATGTCCTGCTCTTCGTTGGTTAGGAACTTGTAGATACCGCCGACTTGACCGATGTAGTTGTCGTTTTCCAGACGGGCGAGCGAGCCGCGAAGGCGGTCTTTGAGTGCGCGGGTGTCGGTATCGATGTTGTCCGCCATCAGGATTGCGATGTTGTCAAGGTTTGACGGAACGTCGTCAAGGTAGTACATCAGGTAAAGAAGCTTGTAAACGTCAACGTCCTGCGCTTCTATCTTGCTTTTGCCAACATTGTCGGCGCACTTTCGGATTGCATCGCGAATGGCGTCGTCAAGGACATTGTCGATGGAGTCATAGAAACTGTAAAACGGCGCGAGGGCTGTCTGGTCTTTTTCGAGCAGTTTTTTGGCAGCTTCCTGAAAGCCCGAAAGCATTGAACGCGCCCCGTCGGAAAGGTGTTTGCCTGAATTGCCGTGTTGACGAACTTCGGTAAAAACTTTCTGCAATAGCGAAAACTGATAGGGCACAAACGGGAACATATCGACAAACTCGGCTGAGCTTTTGAAGCCGTGTATGTGCGATTTTGCGTCTTTGAAAGTGAAGAGATTGCGCAGGCTGTTTTCGTTACCTTCGTAGGTTGCGGCAAGCTCCTTCGCCGCTTCGGGTTTTTTCTGCAAAAGACGCTTTTGAATGACCTCGTTGACCGACGTGGAGGAAAGCGTAAGACGTGTGGAAAAGCGCGCCTGAATTTTGGAAAATTCGTCGCTTCTGATTTTCAGCGCGAGGTCGTCCAACGCCGATTGTCCCGTGCATACAACCCATACTTTCCCGCCGCACTTCGTCCCGAACTCTTCGACCAACGATTGCAGATTCAAAAGCAAATCACCGTCTGTGCCGATATATTGCCCTACTTCGTCAATCATAAACAACAGCCGGAAATCGGCGGGTTTTGTGGATAGGTATTTTTTGACCTTGTCAACAAATCCCGAAATGCTGCCTACGCTTTCCTGCCCGCCTATCCACTCGCGTGCGGCTTCGACCGACCAGCCGAGAACCGAGGTGAGGCATTTTATAACGGCATCTTTTCTGAACTTCAAATTGGCGCGGTCGGCAACCCATTCGCGGTTGGTGGCGGCTTGATACTGCTTTTTGAAGTCGTCGTATTTGCCTTCGTCGCTGAGGAAAAGCTCGAGCTCTGCGGTTTGGAGGTTTTCGCCGTAAAAACCGCGATGTGAGTAGAACACTTTCTGGAATGTCTTTTTGAGGGAGTCGGTATCCTTTTTTGTCCCGCTTTCAATGTCTATGTTGAAGAGGATTGTTTCGGTAGGGTGGTTTGCCGCCGACTCTATTTCGGCGAAGGCAAGCGGGTTGTCTGCAAACTTATCCTTGAAATATGCCACCGTGCTTTTGCCGTTTGCCGACTTATTTTCAAGCAGGTAGGAAAGCATTTTTAGAAAGTGCGACTTACCGCTTCCGAAAAAGCCCTGTATCCAGACGCCGATATTCTCAACAGGCGCGGAAAAGCTTTTGTTGTAGTTTGAGAAAAACTTTTCAAAATGCCCGCGAAGCTCGTTTGTCACGACATACTCGCGAACTTCCTGTTCTATGACCGATTCTTCGTTCTGGTTTACCTTGATGACACCGTTGATTTCTCTTTCGATGTCGTCCTTAAACATTGCGCGTATTTTCATTAAAAATCCTTATCTTTTATTATAAAATCGAAAACGCCCGATAATATCCGTTTCTTGTTAGGCGGTTGAATAGGCGCAGCTCGTGCCCGTTGTAATAGCCGGGGTAGAAAACGACGATTGACTTTTGCTGCGAAATCCCCACGGGGAGCGCGTTCAAAAGCGAGTGAACTCTGGCAAACGGGAAGGCGTCTCCCACGCCGTAGATAAGCAGATATTCCGCTTTCGATTTGTGGAACGCTTTGCCGATGTCGTCGGCAAGTGTTGTCGTGGGAATGCTTTGGTTTAAGGTCTCCAAGAGAAGCTTGTCGCCGCTTGTCTGCTCTTCGTCTAAAATGCCGTTGATTATGTCTTTGCTTTCGCAGATTTTCAGGAAGCGTTCGTAGAGGTTGCAGAAAAAGATTTTTTCCCCTACGGGCTGCTTCATTAGCATTTCGATAAAACACTGAACCTGCATTTCCGATTGGGCGTCGTAGGCGAATACCCAAATGTTGTCTTCGTTGCTAATTGCATTTCCGTGCAAAAATCCATCGGTAGAAAACCTTTCACCGAGTTCTTTCAGGCGTTCGCTGAGGAGTCGTGGCTTTTCCATTATTCAAAATCGTTAAATGCCGTTAATATAGCTCGGTTGCCGCGCTCAATAATCGTTTGACGCAAAACGGCGGGGATTAAAATCGGCTGAAGTGTCTTGGTTTTACGGTCAAGGATTCCTGCTTCGCAAAGGGCATTGCGCATTGACTTTGCCATCGCGCGGATTGTCAACGCAGACCAACTTATTTGCTGCGGACTTTGTTGGCTTATTCGGTTTAAAAATTTCTCGGCATCGCCGCTGAAATGCCTGTCGAAGGTTCGGTATTTTTCGGCAACAACACAAAGCATAAAGTCCATCATCACCTTGTTTGTAAGCATCATTGAGTAGAGGCATATCTGTTTTGCCGATTCAGAAGATGCTTCGGCAACCGCGGTAATGAGCTCACGCGTCTCCAACGCATGCAGACGCTGCAATGCTCGGCGAAGCACTTTTTGTGTATATGAACTGCCTGCCTTGAACTGGAAGAGGTTTTCGGAAATAACTTCTCCGCGAATTTCCCGATCGTTCTTACCCGCCAAAATGAGCTTTGCGACAATGCGCATCTCGCGAAAACGTAGAGTTTCGCTTGTGAGTGAAGAAGTGTAACTTAATTGACTGTTGCGAATAGACATAACTGTGCGTTCGCACGGAATTTTTCCCGTTTGCGAATACGTTATGTCTATGTCTGTCAAAATTTTCATGGGAGAACACACCCCCATGATTAAAGAAACGGTCGTTTCCCGAGTCATTTACCGATGGGAGCTTTGTTGATTTTTGTTATTTAAAATAATAGAGTATAAGCCGCCGCTTTACTTTCTTATTGATGCCCTACAAATGTAAATAAATACGACCGTTTTTCAACACAGTTTTTTCAAAAAGTTTCGGTATGCTTTGGAGGGGACGGCTAAAAATAGCAACCGAAACAGACAAACAGCAAACAAAGGAGAATATTTATGACTACAGCCTATCTGAGAGTTAGCAGCGACAAGCAAACCACGCAAAACCAGCGGTTTGAGATTGAAGAATATGCCAAGCGCAACGGTATTTTGGTTGACGAGTGGGTTGAGGAGGTCATAAGCGGCACAAAGCACCATTCGCACAGGAAGCTTGGGCGGCTGATTAAACGACTTCGCAAGGATGATACTCTGATTCTCTCAGAGCTTAGCAGGCTTTCGCGCAATCTAATGGGGATTTTTTCCGTTCTCAATGTTTGTATGGAGCGCGGGGTGCGAATTATCGCAATCAAGGAACGCTATGAACTGGGGAATTCGATTGAAGCTAAGGTACTTGCGTTCGCGTTCGCGCTCGCGGCGGAGATAGAGCACAACCTCATATCTATACGCACCCGCGAGGCATTGGCGCGCAAGCGCGCCGAAGGGGTTTTGCTCGGACGTCCGAAAGGAAAATTTTTGAAGCTCAACGGGCGCGAAGACGAAATCCGCCAAATGCTAACCCTCGGGGCAAGTAAGGCGGACATCTGCCGCCGCCTGAGGACAAGTCGCACAACGCTCTACAATTTTATCCGACGTAAAGAGATATGTGCTCAGTTCGTTAAAATTCCATAAAGCATGGCAATCAGCAATGTGCTAATGCGAAAGAGTGCTCGAGCGAAAAAACAAACGGGCAAAACCTTATAAGTATAGGAATTTTTTTGAGCGATTTTGGCAAAATCGGCGATTTTTTTCAAAAATGTGAAAAATTTCTTCCGTGGGCGAAGATTTTTATCCCGACTCTTATACTGATTAGGTTTTGCCTGTTCGTTTTTGCGTTCACTTTCGGGGGGGTAGTTAGGCGCGGACGGAAAAATCAAGTGGCGTTCCTATCATTTCTGTTATGGAACACATAAATGAAGAAGTAATCGCAAACGCCATTCCCAAAGCTCTTGCTCCCGTTGAACAAAGAATGGACATGATTATACAACGTCTTGACGCAATAAGCCAAACTTTACAATCGCAGGAATCGCAGAACGCAACCCCCGCGCAGGTTTATATGACGACCCAAGAGGCGATGAAAATCTTGGGTGTCTCGCGCAAGACGCTTTACAACCTTGCGCAAAAACACCCCGTCATAAAGTCGGGTGGGCGATACAACCGCCACTTTGTACCTGAGGAAATTGCCAAGTTAAAACAAAAGCGGCAACTGAATTTAGAGTAGCCTCCATAAAAAAGCAAATCGCGCAAGTATAATCCTTGTGCGATTTTTTTTGTGTGCACAAAAAAAGGCGTTCCGCAGAACGCCTTTGTGTTAAGGTTTGTGGGTTGGATTATTGGCCCGCGTCTTCGCCCGCGCCCGAGCAAGTGATAGTAACGGGTGTTATAGTGGCGTATTCATTCGGTTCCCACGATACTGTACCGCCCCCAATTTCAGCATTGCCGCCGTTGCAAACAGCTGCCTTTAAGTCATTGTATGTGTGGTCAGTTGTACCGTTGATAACGAGGTATTGCTTGATTGCGCCCCATCCCGCTTCTAAACTTTCGATCTCGTTCTTCTGGTTCTTAACCTCCTGGTCAATCACATAACGATTGAGTGCCGTATTGATTTGCGAGATGTATGCGTTTACCTTCGCCTGACGGGCATCGCTCATAGCCTTGCTGAGAGCGGGAACCGCGAGGGCAACGAGGATACCGATGATACCCACAACGATTAGCATTTCGATAAGCGTAAAACCGCGCTTAACTTTCTTATATAGAGTATGTTTCATACTGTTTTCTTTCTTGTTTTTAGTATTCCCAACGGTATTTAGCCGTGGAAGGGAAAGTGATTTCAAGGCTTAGTTGCCTCGGGATAAAATTTATAAACGCCTTATCCGAGCGTCTTCGGTTTTGTCCAAAAATAAACCCGTTTTGCGGTTCGTTTTGTTTTTCTTGCCGCTTCCTAAAATATATTTATCCGCAGGGCTAATTACCTTTTGCGGAATCAACAACGCCGCGTTCGTTTTTCCCAAAACGCAGTTCTTTGGAAGCCGCAACCCAAAAACACAGAGTTCCAACCTGTTGGTTTCTGCCTGCTTGCATTACCCGAACTACCCAATTTATCTGGTAATGTAAGTTTCTATTAGCGAGTAAGTTGCAGCTTGACTTTGCGGTAAAAATCAACACAAGGTGCCCTTAAAATAAGGGTTTGCGGGCTGGGAAAAGAAAATTACCCAAAATTTCCCGACCACCCTGTGAATTGGGCAACGAAAGTGGCAAAGAAAGTTCACAATATGGAAAAATTATATTATAAATAAAATGCTTGCCGAAGAGTCGGCAGGAAAGAAACTCGGGTTTAGTGACCTTCTGAACAAAAACGGAGGCAGCAAAACCCTAATAAGCGTGGACGGCAAAGTTTCCGTCTATTTTGAGAAGCGAACTGGAGACGATGTTCGTTTTATTTGCAGGATTATCCGAAAGGGGCCGCAAGATATCATAAAGAAATCAAAATCGCTGAATTTAATCGTGACGGAAGTAAAAAAATACTTTCCCACTTTTCCCGATTTTGAAAAACCAAAAGATATACCTTTTGTGCCTGAGGGAATGGATATTAATTCATTCTTCAGGTTGGAATACATAGCGAGAATCTATAATGTTACCTCTCAAGAGCTATGCGATTGGGTATTGGAACATTATATTCCCCCTGCGAAGCTTTCCAATACTCCAATTGAAGAGTTTATGGAAGTCTACAAAAGGGACGGGTTGACTAGAGGTTTAAGACCCGACTCACTCAAAAACGCAGTCTTTCAATTTAGAGAGTATTGTAAATATGAAAAGATAAAGACCCCAAAAGACATTTCGACCGAAAATCTGGATGACTTTTATAATCACAAGAAACACGGAGGTTTGGCATATAAAAAGCGGATTAATCCGATTTTGAATTTTATGGTAAAAAACAAATATCTGGCAAAAAATCCCAATGAGGAAACACGAATTACCATAAGTCCGCCTCCACGCTCCAATTCGGCTTTTATCCTTCGGGTCGATGCCGCCAACGCATTAATGCGCTATGCCGAATCGGAGAGCAATCCGCGGGTTAGGGCGGTATTTGCGTTGATGTTGTTTGCCGGAGTTCGCCCGCAAGAAGTAAATTATAAAAAATTCGGGAAAAAGTATTCGGATTTGAACAATGGGCGTTCTGATACAGAATCAATGCGCTGGAAAGACATTGATGTCGAAGAGCGTATTATCACCATTAGAGGTGATGTCTCTAAGAATTATAGAACAAATACATCCATAGTCGGTTTACCCGACAACTTTTGGGCATGGATAGAAGCCGTTCCCGAAAGAGTGCGAAAGGCAAATGAAGGGAACAATCGAATAGGATTCAGCACTGCCGTATTGCAAAAATACAGAAAAAAGGCAGCCGCATTTTTGACAAAATACGTGTTAAGTGATTCTCAAAGGGACAAAAACCTGAGAAAAACTTGCAAGTTGGAATCGGACATAATGCGGCATTCATTCTGCACATATGGTTCCCATTATTCGAAAATCGGGCCGCATAATGTTCTGAAAATTGCCAGACACTCCGCAGCAGTTGACAATAAGTATTATCAAGGTGTTATCGTGAAAAAGGAGGAAGCTGAAAACTACTTCAACATCTATCCGTCTACTTACACGGGCGAAAATGCCTACCGCCCGCCGTTGGAGTCCCAGGAAGCTGTTTTGGCGGAAAAGATAATTCAGGATATTTTGAAAGACCCCAAAATTGCTGCGACCGAAATTGCGGATATGAATTGCGACTTGTCCGACGAAGAACTTGCTTGCGAATTCACAAATATGGCGTAGTTTTGGCGTGTTGCACAACACTAAAAAACAAAAGGCGAACGGTTGTTCGCCTCTTTTTTATTACAAGTGAGCGTTCAGCAGACGGGGTAGACTTTGTTTTTTCTGAATGCGCCCTGCTGGCGGAGGGTGCGGAATTCAAGCAGGCGTTTGCGACTGTATCCGCGCGAGTATTTTCCTGCTGGGCGTATTTCGGGGCAGATTTCCGCATATTTTTTTAGTGTCGCGTGGGAGATGTTGCCGAGCAAACGGCAAGCCGCATCGGAGTCAATAATGTCCTCCTCCTGAATCCTTACGCCCACAATCCTTGCGAAATCGGTCACGAGCTGTTTTGCAAAATCGCCGTTTTTGAGGGCGTCAACAATTGCATTTATGTCTGCCTGTGTAAGAGTGCGTTTTTCGTTCATACCCAAATTTTAGGAATATGAAAGAAAAAATTTTGCCGCTTGACATTATTCTTGGCGCGATGTTTCATACCGCCCGAAAATCCGAAAGGAGAATACCATGACGGAAAAACACAGGAAGAAAAAAGCTATAATCGTGCTTCGGTCAAGAATTCCGTTTCCACCGACGAAGGTATTCAAAGACCGAAGAAAAGAAGCTTCAAAGAAAGCATGCAGAGGAAGGCTGAATGAACCTTCCTCTTTTTTTGCGCCCGCAGTATAGTCAAAGGGGCAACTTTTTTACGCGGGCTGCTGGGGCAGCTCGGGGTGGACTTTAAGATAAGCGAGGTTGTCCGCAACTTCGCCGCTTAGCCCGAAGTTCAAATCGCCAATCTTCTGCTTGCGGCGCGGGGGCAATCCGTCGCGTATTGACGGCATAATTGAGAAAAAATCGGCGGAGTCCTGCATTCTAACCATCGCCTTGTAGTGTGTCTTGTAGACTTCGTAGCCCGACTCTTGTCCGAGAATTTCAACGGTCTTTTCAATCCCCAAATAGTGGTAGCCATATGAGGCGAAACTGTGGCGCAGGACATCGTGCGGAAGCTTTATCGTAAGCATATTGCGTATTCTGCGGTAGGTGGCATATGAATACGGAAATATTTTGCCCGATTTCGGCAGATACTTTTCAAGCCACGCCCACGCGTTTTCAGGTGCATCTGAAATTATGCGGAAATTGCCCATCTTGGCAATCGTTTCGGGAATGCGGACGGTTTTTGCCACTAAGTCCACGTTGGAAACTTCAAGAACCTGCTTGCCGTGCTCGTTTGAGATCTCCTGAGGACGAACCCCGAAAAAAGCCATCAGAACAAATGCCGGTATGAACGATTCGGGGATTTCTCGGAAAAGCCGCCGCGTTTCGTCAACGGTAAGAATCGGCGGAATTTTGTGCTTTTTACGGCGGCGCGGCACTATTACCTTCGGGAAGAGGTCGGGCGGAACAATACGCTTTTCGGCGAGAAACTTGTAGAACGCGCTTGAAATGCGCCTGTTGTGGTCGGGCGTTTTGCCCGAAGATATGAACACTTCAAGCATATCGGGCGTGATTGCCGATACGGGGATCTTTTCTCCGTACATAGCGCAGAGGTTTGCGAGCTTTCCTGTGTAGTAGGCGAGAGTTGAGGAGCGCAACCCGCGGTCGCGGCAGTCGTTTAAATACATATCGCGGACTTCGCCAAGCGCGTAGTCGCTCGCAGGCTTGTTGCGGACCAGATGCACAAATGTTTCCGCCATATCGCAGAGGGAGAATCCGCGGGCGAAACATTCGCGTTTAAGGCGCATAACAAGTTCCTTTTCTTCGGTTGAAATGTCAAAATGCGAAGTCTTAGCGTCGCCCGACTTTTCAGCCATAAATTGCATTGCGTCCATTCGGGCGGCAAATGCGCGCGATGTTCTCTTGCCGCTTTCGTTATAGAACCTAACAAAATACGGCTTCTTTCGGTTCGGTCTGTAATTAAGAGTTGCAAGCTTATCCATTTTACTCAATTCGGTTTTGAGATTGAGTTTAGGATTCGCGGAAAAATTTTTTCAGAATGCTTCAGATTTTTGCGAAGAAAAACGCAAGCGATGAGCGCAAGCTTTTTCGGTACCAAATACTGGCGCCTGGTACCAGATTACACCTAAAAACGACAATTTTGTTGCAAATTATGAAGAGTGTTAACTGCGCCCTAATTTTGCGCAAGTTATTAAATAAGACGAAATAAGAAATAAATTTTAAACAGCGGGCGGTGGGGGTCGAACCCATAACCTCAAGCTTGGGAACATTCAAAGCAGCTGAATTCCAGAGGCTCTTGCGGCGATTTTCTGGTACCGCACAGTCCCAGTACCCTCAAGCTCAAGTACCACAAAATTTAATCCAACAACATCATCATAAATAACTTGGCGAAATTTTGGCAGTACCAGCAAATAAAGCCGAAAAGAACAATCCGTTTATCCTAAACAATGAGACACTATCATCGTCAACAATCAATAAATGTCAAGATTTTTCTTCGCAAAAATCTGCCCATTCCTGCCAAAATTAGTCTACACCCGATTCTCCTCTCTTACCCAAATATTAGGTAAAAATTGCGTAATCTTCGCTTCGTATTAAATCCCCTCTTCCCGTTTGCGAAAACTACGAAAGCTGTTATTTTATGACCGTTTTTTGCGAAAATGGAAGTCAAGAGCAGAAATATATATTGGAATAATGGAGGTATATAAGATTCCCTATAATTCAAAATTCAATTTTGAATTGTAGGAATTTTGCTTGACTAAGGCTTAAAATCTCCGATAATCTAAAATTAGATTTTGAATCGTAGGAGGTTTTATGTTCGTTGAACGCAATATCAAGGAGGCTTTCGAGCGTGTTAATTCGTTTTTCCCCATCGTGCTGGTAATCGGGGCACGACAGGTTGGTAAAAGCACTTTCTTGCGGAAAGTTGCAGAGCCGTCGCGTAAATACGTCTCGCTCGACCCACTTGACATTCAAAAGCAGGCTCGCGAAGACCCGCGACTGTTCCTTGCCAATAATCCCGCCC
>OLIW01002694.1_pt1 | contig 12643 bp, 9 predicted proteins | sample 1601321 | NCBI WGS metagenome assembly OLIW01 (sample SAMEA2452114, study PRJEB22498) | human gut metagenome | reverse complement strand
GGAAGACGCAGATTCATAATCATGAGGTCCCCGGTTCAATCCCGGGTCCCGCTACAAAGCCGAAAGGCTTTAAAATTAGGCAATTAGGAGGCTTCCACTCTTGGTTGTCTTTTTTCGTTTTTAGAGCATTTGCACGCCATTTGCACACAGCTACTTCAAAAGGATGAAAATGGATGAAAAAAGGGAGAATACAATTCATTATTGTGCTTCTTTCATACCTACTACCCTTGCAAGACCCTCAGCCCCCTTCTATGAAATATAGGAGTTTCTTTTTCACTGATTCAAGAAATTTAAAAGTTTGTCAGGCAGTTAATCCATTCATTCAAACCTCAAGATTGTGACAGTATGAAATCATTAGTTGACTCGATACCTATCATTACTTGCGCGGGAAAGAACAAAGTAGGAAAGTTCGCCACTGAGATTACTTCCAAGGATATTGTTCAACAAAGAACATGTATTACTTCGGACTAAAACTCCATGCAGTGGCTTTCCGTAGAAAAGGAACTATACCTTTTTCTGAAATGCTCATACTTTCCGCTGCTGATGAAAATGACTCCACTGTATTCAAAAGAGAATGTGTGGGAAATCTGAACAATAGAGATATGCCGATAAAATATATTCGGATATATCATTCTATAAAGAGACACAAGAATCCAAAAAGCTCGAGCTATTTACTCCTGTAAAAGCTATCAAAGGAGAATCACCTGAAATAACAAAAAGGGAGAAAGCGGCAAGAGACTTGGTTTCAACGGCAGTCTCAAAAGTCAGACAACCCATTGAATCATTATTCAACTGGTTGAATGAAAAAACAAATATTCAAAGAGCGATGAAAGTCAGATCTACATCTGGACTTCTGGTACATACGATGGGAAAAATTGCCATCGCATTAATTACTCTAATTTTTAACTAAGAATCAAATACTGATTCGCATTATATATAAAAAACAATAACACGAGCCTTGATAAGCTTACAAACTTCCGGAAAAATCCAAGCCTTCATCTACATGGAAAATCAAAACCTACAAATTAGATTAATCCTAAACACTATTATCCCAAAACAACACAATTAGTCCGGGATCTAAAGAGTAAAGAAACACTTTTTTCGAAAGTACTTTTATCTTGAGTAATAAAACAGTAGCCTACTCTCCAAATTAATTACACTGTTAGCTATACTTTTTAATTCTCTCTCCAATTACAGTACAGCTTTCTCAATAATATTTGCTGCTTGTAACTCAACACACGGTCTAAAGTTCCCTGAATACCGCTATATTTATCATATATAGCATCTTCTTGCACATATGATGTTAACCCCTCAACCAAAATTATCGGTACAACATATTCTCTAGCGACCTCGTCATTATTAAGTTCCACGACTAACATCTGATTTACTTTATTGAGAGCTTCTATTGGTTTGGAGAATTACTAAGTCCATCTGAAGAAGAGAAATTCAGATATAAATTGCAATCATAAGCTAAAAAAGTTTATTCTCTAAAACAAAAAAATAATCAATATATGACAAGGTAAGTATATTTGGCATTAAATCAATAAAGTATTATCTAGTTGGAGGAAAAAAGAATAAAATAAATAGAAACTACTGTGCTTTCAAAAAAAATGACATCGCGGGTACGTAAATAATATTTTAAGCTCGAAATCTGCACTTTCCCAATTATTAGTAGCTTCTCATCAAATACAATTTTCTTTTAATTAAACGACAATAAACGATATTTCACTCACAGCTTAAGTCGCCCTAAGTCTAGTCCCAACTGCCTGGTATAAAGCCAAGGCTGCATTTTGTCAAAGAATAGACTAATTTGTTTTTTACTTTCTAATAATATATGAAGGTGCATCGTCCATTACGATATACCTTCATTGCTATAGGTGTATAAGCAGTCTTTCATCTTCATTGTACTACTTAATTGACTGCATGCAAGACCATTGATGATATTTCCTTAGAATGTTATTTTTTTAAAAGATAAAGATGATTCTATTCCTAATGTCTTTTTTTTACTATGTGTTTTCATTTTTAATAACCCTCATTGGGGGGACAAACCGTATTTTAGAAGAATACTTGAAAATATAAAAAGACAACTAATTTTCAATGAATCAGTTGTCTTTTTTTATGAATATCCTTAAAGATAATTCAGGCTCATGGAAAGCAGCTTCTGTTTGAAGAGTAAGTAACCTTTTACTCAATAATGAATGGTCGTCCGTTGATATTTCTCAATCGTTCACCTGATACTTGTGTTGGATAGTTCATAACTTTTCTGCAGACAAACGAATCAGACCTGAAAATCACTTTAATGACTTTTACAAAGTCATCCTTAAGGTTGGAAAGCTCCAATGGCAGGTTTTTCTGTTGCAGAAACAATATTTCCCCAAAAGTCGAATCCACCGTTATTTAAGATAAATATGCCTGTACCGATTGCAGGAGAACTATCTTTCAGTTGGTAACCGTCTACCGTATTCATACCATCGCTTCCATTACCTCCAGATACAAATTGGGGATCCGCTACGATGGCACTTTGGTCTGCTTTTGCTTTCTCTCCTTGATGGTACAGATTGTTCTCATATCTGATATGTTCCTGATCATCAAATTGCAGGACTGGAGCCGAGAATATATTATTCTGAAACTCGATGCCTGGCAAGATGGCATTATTTGTTCTTTTCTGTACTGATATCTTCACATCGTTGTAAAATACATTATTGTACACATAGATAGGAACTTGTTTACCATTGGGATGTCCGTGTAACTCGAAAGTACGATAATCAAATTCGGGGTGACCATCATTTTGACTGATGTTATAACGTATAATACCATATTCAAAATCCGGTCCCGGATCTCCCATGCTTAGGAAGAAACCTCCTTCGTTATCATGACTATAATTGTATTGGATAATTTGATAGCCTGGGCTGTTAAAGTCAATATCGAAAGCTTCAGAGTCCATTTCCGAACGATTGGCCGGATTGGTAAGCCGCGTGTATGCCACTTCATTATGTTGGATGATTACGTCTTTCGCATTTCCCCAAAGGCCAGCTAATACCCCATCCAACTTATCTAAAGCATAAGCGCCAGCATGAAATATTTTGTTATATTCTACTAATACCGTTTTTGAATTCTTGGAAAGAAGGATACCTTCTAATGCTGTATAACTGATGTCATTATTACGAATTATTATGTTATCATTGTAATAATCATAGGTCCTTGCTTGACCATTATCTCCAAATAATATTCCTCTTGAAGAACAACGTTCAAATTTATTGTCTTCTACCACAAAATTTTTGAAATAACCTTGAGTGTGCTCGGGGCGGACAAATAGTCCGGCTTGCATATGACGATTCGTAATAGGCTGACCTTCAATGTCGTGTATATAGTTATTCTTTATAACGACATTGGGGTAGATACCTGCTGACTTTATCGTAATATAAATACCGCGTTTGGTATCTTTGGGTGGCATGGTTGTGCTACGGTTGGAAATATCGAAATTCTCAAAAGTCACGTTTTTAGGATTCTGTAGAAGGACTGTTTGTGCGGTATTTCCTACCAGTTTTGGTTGCTCACCACTGCCATAAGCGCTGAACGTAATTCTGTCGGTTTCTGTTCCAGTGACATTATTCAAAGATAATTGTCCAGTCCATGAACCACCGCGTTTGAAAAGAATATAGTCTCCCGGGACAAATGTCGTGTTGTTTACTTTGTCCAAAGACTTCCATGCGGTAGCGGGAGATAACCCGTCGTTATCATCATCTCCATCTACATTGTCAATGTAATATTTGGACGTTGTTAAAAGTTTCCACTTGGCATAAAATATTATTTCTTTGGACACGCTGCTTACAACATAAGGAAAGGTTATTTTATTTGTCAGCTCTTCCTCTTTGTACCATCCATCGAAACTATTACCGACTTTTACTGGAGTATTGGGTTCCACAAGTGTGCCATCTTGTTCTATTTGGGTTACATAGTTGTATCCGTCAGTCCAGCTACCACCGTTTAATTTCCATTTAATCTGTACATATTCAGTAGTATCGCTATTTGTTACAACTTCCTCTTCGGATTTTGAACAGGCCAAACAAGTGCAAGTAGATCCAAGTAATAGAGTCAGCCAACAGATATAGTACAAGTATTGTATCGAAAATGATTTTTTCTTTTTCATGTAAATAAGATTAGTTTGAAGTGATAAAATTCAAAAGATAGAAGTTGCTTTGATTCCAAACAGGCGGAATCAAAGCAACACTCTTAATGTATAAAATTTACGGTACAAATATTTGTTCTATGGTCGAGCAGTTGAATTGTCCCATACCCGGATAATTAGTAGTGGCATTTCCGGCTGCGGTTTGGCAGTTCATTCTCACGCGCACCCAGTAATTAATTCCATTATACTTCAAGGGTCTCGATGTCCGAAAGGTGATGTCTTGCCCTTCTTCGTTATTGTTTAATACACGGGCTGTTGGGAATAGGTTACCGTCAGACGCCGAGGCGTTGATGGTTCTTGATACCGACAAATAGGCTTCCTTTACATCTGGCATACCGAATCCCTCCTTTCTATTCCGTTTGAAGCGGACTGTACACTCCAGATAATTGTCGGGAGTGACTGTTGGCTTTTTCACCCATTCAATCGTCAGATAAGGTATGACAGTAAAGTCTTTAGTGGTCGTACCTGATATTTTTACTAGTTCACCAGCTTCATCACCGTCTTTGACGGGATCGTCAGCATCCCAATAGGGATAGAAATTACCATTGTAAGGGAGCATGAGATATTCTCCTGCGAACTGCTTAGTGTTACGGTAAGTTCCGTTCTGTTGTATTTTTAATGAACGGTTGCCTATGTAGTTATTTCCATCTCCCCAGCTAATCTCTCTCATGCGGATGTAGGATACTCCGTGGTCGACTTGCAACGGTTGGCCATTGTGGTCATAAATAGTACCTTGTATCGTAACGTCGGGAGCTTCATAATTGTCGATTTCGCAAGATGCCGTCATAAAACAGCCGACAATAATCGTTATGTATGCTAATAACTTTTTCATATTCTATTTCTTTATCATTATTGATTTCTGTTTTTCTGCAACAAAGGATTGGATTTTAACTCATTCGTTGGAATACCTTCGTAATAATCATTCACATTGAAGGATAAGAAAGAATTGCGATGCTCTGATGTCTTAGAGTCATAAATATATTTGCCGTCGGGTATTCCGCCATGTTCATTATCTACCGTGGCACCCTTAGCAAACATGAACGGATATAATCCTCGTCTACGGTAATTATTTATTTGGGTATCGAATGTAAACCATCTGCGTAAATCCCAGTAAATTTTGCTTTCAAAAGCCAATTCTTTATAGCGCTCTATGCGAAGAATTTGCAAAGCGCGATTGGGAGCCTCTACAAATCCTCCTTGCCCTTTGGGACCTGGTTTCGACCAATTGGTATAAGCTGCGTCCGTAGAGAGTGCACTGGTTGATGTAAGCAATGTTGCTCCTGCACGATCGCGCACATCGTTAATACATTCAAGCGCATCTTGTAACATATTAATCCCTTGATAAGTAGTCTCTCCGCTCTGTGCCAATTCAATGGCGGCTTCAGCACGGTTGAGTATAATTTCCGCATATCGCATTTCTATCCAAGGTTGGGTACTCTCATGAAGTTTGAGTTGTTCCTTAGGCATACTCAAGTTCAACCATTTACGCATGTGGAGTCCACTGGAGGTGGCTTGTTCACTACCCAAGGATGGTCCGTCTAATCCTTTCTTATACAGTTTTATATCATTGTTCACAACATAGAGGTTAGTCTGAGCTGTGGGAGTTTCTGTGGTCCACCATACGATGGAAGGATTGTCCTGCGGCATAAACGGACTATTGCTATAATTTCCCTTATTCCAAGTGGTATTGAATCTTTCTCCATTGGCACCATCGTCAATAGTGAATTTTTTGAACTTATCCACTTCTGGGTCGAACTTCTTATCGATAATACCGGCGCGGATATCATACTTAGTTTCCCAGTAAATATTTCCGGGAATCAACAAATTTGCTTTTAGTCGAGGTTCGAATCCGTCAAATAATTCATGGCAATTGTTGTATACTATGTAATTGCCGTCGTCATCGAAAGCATTAAAATGTCCTTCATTGTTCAAAGGAACTCCTTCAAACAATTCCACCCAATCGAGTGTAGGATTACTACGACTGCCATATTCGGTTGTCTGCATGCGTTTGGGGGCATACATCGCATCTACAGAATGAACAAAATTGCCATAAGAAAATAGGCGAAGCCATATCGATTCTTTATTACTTTCGGCTTTTTCCCAAATTTCAGCGTAATTATTCGTTTTGTCGGCATTTCCCCGATGAAGTTCGTAAGGGCCACCATCAAAAATTCTAGTGGCTTCCCAAGCTTGTTTGAAATAGCCGTTGGCGAGTTCTGAAGGAATTCCTTGTAACAATACGCCATCAATTTCCCAGTCTTGGAATTTCCGGGAACCATAGCGGGCGGTAGTAGCTGCATATAGTGCGGCACGGCTTTTTATTCCGGCAGCTATGTATCTGTTTGCACGACCTGTTTCGCTGGTCACAGGTAGATCGGCAATAGCATCGTCCAAGTCTTTCAGAATGAAGTTGTAAGTGTCCGCATGACTTTCACGGGCTACCCAGACAGACGATTCGTCATTGGGATCCAGATACTGCGGTTCCAGTATTTTAGGCAATCCACCATACCGTTTTGCCAATTGGAAATAGACATATGCCCTCAGGAATTTAGCTTCTGCTATCCATGCTTTTGATTGTTCTCTTAATTCCGGATAGTTAGGCAAGTCATGGATTAGAGTGTTGAGTTGACGGATGATTTTGAATCCTTCTCCCCAATAACCTTTCGCAAGCATATTATCTGAATTCAGGTTGGTATCTTGGCCAACCATCTCACCAGTATATCCCCAAAGCGGTGCTTGGCCTGTTCTTGAGAAATAGCCAGCATATGACTCGCTAGGAGTATATCGGTTTAGGGTACTGTACTTGAAATCCTCCATCGGTAATTGGCAATATATTCCAGCCATATAAGCTCGGATGCCTTCTTCGTTGTATATAGCCTCACCGGTGATGATTGTAGTAGGTGTGATATTTAAATCTTCGCAGGATGTCATATGCGATAATAAGAACATCGCCGTTGTCACTGCTATAAATATTCGTTTCATTTATTTCTATTTTTTGTTAGTACTATAATTATTAGAAAGTTAATGTTCCACCAAAGTTGAACACACGGTTTAATGGGTACATATACCCATTATGCTCTGTCGGTTTCTCGGGATCTAGGTCTACAATCTTGGTGATGGTAAACAAATTGTAGGCATTTACAAAGAGTCGGAGATTAGAGACATTCAACTTTTTCGTTACGATATTTTTGGGTACAGTAAATCCAAGTTCTATGTTTTTCAAACGAACGTAAGCACCGTTTTGGATGTTAAACTTCGAGTTCATATCTGCACGGACGAAACCATAGGGAAAGCGTCCGGAAATCCACTGGGCAGAAGGATCATAGGGGTCGATGTCTGGATTAGCTGGACGCCAACGATCCAACAAAAGTTCAAGTGCATTAGTATCTTCCCTGAACGGAGCAATTAACTGTTCGCCGTATGAAACGTACGACATGGCTGCCCCTTGGAATTGTACGTTTAGGTCGAACCATTTATATTGTGCGCCAAAGCTCAGAGCGAAATTCATCAACGGATAATTTCTTTTGCCATCCCATGATGAACCGGCATTGGTGGTAGTTGCGATCGGATGCATATCATCTCCGTCAATAACACCATCCCCATTCCAATCTTCATAAATCGGGTCACCGGGGAGGCTTCCGGAATTAGCATAGATACTATTGGATATTTGATCCCATGAATGGTAGATACCATTTTCTCCATACGCAAACCAAATGTCTTGATAGCGGTTTAGTGGATTGTTACGCCAGTTATCCCATGAATTGCTGTATGTCATTTGGTTTCGTTTTGTAACCATGCTGCGTGTCAGTGAAACGAATCCCGTGATGTGGTAATTGAAGTTTTTGTTAACACGGTTGTAATGCCTTAATTCAATTTCAAATCCTTTGGTACGGTCACCATTCAAGTTTGCCTGAGAGAAGCCGGTGCCAAATGTTTGAGGAGCTTCTGTTATGGGATTGGCCAGCAAACCGTCACGATCACGTTGGAAAAGATCGACTGAAATTCCTAAAAGTCCATTCCACAAATCTGCATCTAAACCGATATTTTTCATCTTTGAGGTATACCATGTCAAGTCCAAATTGGGAGCGTTGCGGAACCCGATGCCGTTAACAAAAGTTCCTCCGAATACAGCGCCTGCCGGTTTCATATTAGCAGCGCCTGATACCGGGTAGTCATAGCCTTCCACGAATTGGAACTGTGAAGCGCCGTCGTCACCGAGTTTTCCCCATGATCCTCTAATTTTCAAGTTATTGATAAACGGAATTTTTTCTTTGAAAAACGCTTCTTCAGAAATACGATAACCTAATTGGACGCTTGGGAAGAACCCCCATTGTTTTCCTTTGGGAAACTTGGAGGAACCATCGTAACGGAAGGTGAATTCAAATAAATATTTATCTTTGAAATCATAATTGATACGACCTACTAAAGCCTTGTTTGCTTTTTCCGTCAATCCGCTACCGGTTGCAATTTGTCCGTCAGCATCACCTGCAAATAAGTAGGGAATCGGAATAGACATATATCTGCTGCCACTAAGATCATATCCTTGGCTATAACTTTCCTCCCACAGCAGCATTGCGTTGACATGATGGCGGTCGACAAAAGTGTTTTCATAATTTATCGACCAGTTCCACAATCTGGCAAAACTTGTGGAGTAAAAACGGTCTAATTTTGTCTTGCCATTCATTGGATATGTGTTATAAGTATCGTTTGCCTCATTATAAGTATACTCATTATATCCTTTTGTAAAGGTTGAATTGTCATTAAAAGTTTTGTCATAACTGAACATAAAATTGGTAGACAATCCCTTGATGAACGGCAGTTTGTAATTTAGTGCCAGATTCGATTGCAACATGGTTTTTTTATTGCTTACTTCACCGCTTACTTCAGGATGAATCAAAGCTGCAACATTATGTGCGACATTGGCGCTAGCGGGGTGATTGTAGTAAGGCGCTTTATTGTTCGCATATATAGGCTCAATAGGCAATGAACTCCATAAATCTTTAAAGATAACATCTGAGCCGGTTGCCTGCCGTTTTGTTTCATCCATAATGAAATTTAACTTTACTGCTACTTTCAACCCTTTGATGACTTCCGCATCAAGGTTTGTGCGCAAATTATATCTTTTATAATTGTTAGAATTAGTTTTCCAGAAACTTTCCTGACTGTTATAGCCGCCATTGATGTAGTAGCTCACCTTGTCAGTACCGCCTTTTACCGAAATATTGTGTTGTTGTTGTGGTGCCGTGTTTCTCATAATTGCATCATACCAGTCTGTATCGGGCATAAGTCCGTTAGCCAAGTCCTGAAACCATTGGTCGCTGTATTTTTTGGAAGGAGTATTAATGTTACGCATACTTTGTTCATTTCTCAATGTCCCGTAATTATATGCGTTCACAGGTTTCAATATTTCTGCTGGTGTCTGAATACCGTAGTAACCGTTGTATTCTATAGAAGCTTTTTGTTTGGCTCCGGTTTTAGTCGTGATGAGTACTACACCGTTAGCAGCTCTGACGCCATAGATGGCGGCTGAGGCGTCTTTTAAGATAGAGATACTCTCGATGTCATTTGGATCTAAACGTGCGAATTCATCACGAGGAACACCGTCTATTACGAACAAGGGACTACCCAGTCCACGAATATCAAACATATTGGTAAATTGTCCGGGTTCAGAAGTGTTTTGCACTACGCGTAATCCTGGAAGCTTACCGGTCAACATATTTTGTATGTTAGTTCCTTTGGTAGTCATAAGTTGTGTGTTGTCGATTGCAACAACCGAGCCTGTCAATGAGGCTTTCTTTTGCGTTCCATACCCTACTACGACCACTTCTTCCAACTGTTCCACGTCTTCCCTCAAAACGATCTCTAGTCCTTTGTTTGATTGGATTACATTTACCTTCTGAGTGATAAAGCCAAGATAACTGAAAGTCAGTTCGGAAGGTATTTTACTTAACGAGATGGTAAAATTCCCGTTCATGTCTGTTATTGTTCCGTTCGTTGTGCCTGTTTCAACTACAGAAACTCCTGCCAGGAGTTCATCCTGCGCGGAAACGACAGTACCTTTTACTGTCACTTTTTGTGCACCCGCCTGTAGTATTCCTACGACGAACAGCCAAAACATTAGTACGATAGTACTTCTGATACATGTTTTCATTGTTGATTTTTTTAAAGTTAATACACTAAGTTTGTTAATTCATGGTTAATATATTTTGAATAAGAATTGTCTTTTTTCATTTTTCTACACCAAATTCAACTTCGTTGGCCCAATGTTCTTTCCAGTCTGGATGGAATGCCTTAGAGTTCTTTTTCGAGACGCTTCGTCCACGTGCTATTTCCATACAGGCTGCGCTGGCACCATCGTCATTGATGCGAGCCGAGAATTTTATTTTATCTCCTTTTTCAATGGCTTTTTTCGTTTGGCCGGAAACCTCGTGCCAAACCTGATCGGTCACATCCTCAGCGGCATAGCGGATTTTGTCCTCCGCATATTCGGAGGGGGAAATCTGTCCGTCGTCCATCAGGTTTTCCGCCTGATCCTTGGAACGGACGAGCGCCGTCTTCATGCGCTCGGAGACAACAGCCACTTTATCAAGAATCTTGATATCCTTAACGCTCTCTCTTGTTTTTATCCTGCCCAAAGCCATCACCTCCCTTCAGAGCAGACAAGTCACGCCTTCTTCGCTACGACAACGAAGCGACCGTTGGGATAGGTATATTCGCAGGTGGAAAGGGTCAAAAGCTGATCTCCGTATTCGGCAGTAACCCCGGTGTCATAGAGCTGTCTTGCGCGGACATTCTCCATGAATTCGGCAAACTGTACTTCATCCATCAGCGTGTATTCGTTGTACTTGAAGGTCTCGCGGTTCGTATTGAATTTGAAAGCGGCAACGACCTCATATTTGCCGAGGCCGGAAAGCGTGTCAAAGGCAATCGTCGGATGCTCCTTGTAAAAATCGGCGTCGGTGTATTTGCAGAGGTCGGCAAACATAGAGCCGTCATTCATATGATGGCCGTAAATCACAAGGTTGTTACTAATCCCGGTCATACAGGCCTCATCAATATAGGGAACGCCGCAGTCGCTGTATGTTTTATCAAAGCTACGCTTCAGATAGAAGTCCGGCTTGTTCGGGGTTTGCATGACGGGGTAATTGACATTCGTACCCTCAATCTTGATCCAACCGATAAAGTCGTTGTTCTGCTCAAACAGAGCATCATACTTTTCGTGGGCAAGCGCCGCCTCTGCTGCCGCCAGTTCTTCTGCGTTCAGGCCGGATTCCTCCGCTTCGGTGGCCTTCTGCGGCTTATCGATTTCCGTAATCAGATTTGTCAGATCGTCAAATGCCGACTTGCTGTTCTTGGCGTCCAGATACTGATGCGTAAACATGGCGCTGCAGAAGATCGCTGCCGTGCCGAGTACGGAAACGATGATGATTCCAAGGGTTTTCTTTTTCATTTTGTATTCCTCCCAAAAGAATGGAGGACGGGGTTAATCCCGTCCTCTTGCAAATTTGCCCTCGCCGGGGCGTGTAGTCATAAGCTGATAGAGTTTGGTGTTCTGCGGAAACCGATTGATAAAGGGTACCAGCGCAGAGCCGTATTTAATCAGTCCGCAGCCGGCGTCGGCATTGGTGATATAGCTCATCTGCTCATTGGAGATGTTCAGGAGCTTGGCAAGCTGGCCTCTGTCGGAGGCAGCCTGATTCAGCATAACCACAAATTCCGAGTTGGAAAGCATGGTGCTGGCCTGAACAGAATCCAGCAGATACTCCACATTCTGCGTGATTGCCGTGGGGTATGCGTTGCGCTTACGGAACTGCCGCCATGCGGAGTTGAAGAATTGCGCCGAGAACTCGTTCTCGAATACCACATGGAACTCGTCAATAAAGACATGGGTGCGCTTGCCCTTCTTCCAGTTCAGCGTCACGCGGTTGAGCATGGTGTCCGTGATCACCAGCAGCCCGGTGGGCTTGAGCTGGGAACCGAGGCCGTGAATATCGAACACCACGACACGCTTGTCGAGGTCTACATTGGACTGCTTGCCGAAGATATCCAGAGAGCCGGTGGTATAGAGTTCAAGGGACAGCGCGATCTGCTTCGCTTCAGGCTCAGGCTGCTCCAGCAGCATATCGCGGAGGGTGCAGAGAGTAGGAATCGTCCCGGTGTCCGCCGCATTGCGGTACACATTGGTGATACAGCGGTCGATGATCGACTTGTGCTGCGGTCCGACGCCCTTCTTGTCGATCTGCTCAATCAGAGACATAATGAACTCGGACTTTACGACAATGGGGTTGTTTTCACCGTACCCGTCCACCATATACATGGCATTCAGTCTGTCTCTGCCGCCGGCAGACACACGGATCACCGAGCCGAGATCGCCCATAGCTTCAATAAGCGGCGCGTATTCTCCCTCGGGGTCACAGATCAGAATATCATCGTTGGTGTTCCGAATGAGGAAGG
>OLIW01002688.1_pt1 | contig 12657 bp, 15 predicted proteins | sample 1601321 | NCBI WGS metagenome assembly OLIW01 (sample SAMEA2452114, study PRJEB22498) | human gut metagenome | reverse complement strand
ATCCCGCCACCAAGCTGGTCATCATCGACACGCTGCAAAAGGTGCGGGACTCCAAGGGCAGCGCCGGAAAGGCGGGAATGTACGGCAACGACTACGACGACATTTCCTCCATCAAGCGTATTGCCGACGGCTTCAACATCGCCATTTTGCTGGTGCATCACCTGCGAAAGCTGCAAGACAGCGACGATCCCTTTAACGATGTCAGCGGCTCTACCGGCATCATCGGCGCTGCGGACACCAACTTCATCCTGCGCCGTAAGCGCAGTGGAAACGCGGCTACGCTGCTGGTCAGTGGGCGGGATGTGGAATATCAGGAACTGACCTTGCAGTTTAACGATCTTGTCTGGGAGCTGGTGGAGCGCAAGAACAGCGAGGATATTCACAAGGCAGAGCTGCCGAAATTTCTGTTTCGGGTGGTGGACTTTATGGAGTGCCGCACCGAATGGGTAGGCACGGCCACGGAGCTGCTGACCGAAATGAAGGAGCAGGAGGTCACGCCCAATATGGTCACAAAGTATCTCGGCCAGTTTGCCTATGAGGTGCTGGAGCCGCTGGGCATCGAGTATCGAACCAAGCGAACGGGAAAAAGCCGGCTCATCAAATTCCTGCGCCGTGACGGCGATGACGCAAATGACGCCGGGATCGCTATATAAGAAAATCCCCGTCACAACCGTCATTGCCGTCACAAACCGAAGAAAAGGGGTGAACAAATGCGCAGCAAAAACTACGGGATCAATGTCCGTGTGACCGAGGAGGAGAAGCAGAAGCTGCTGGAAAATGCCCGGTTCTGTTCTCTGTCGCTGTCGGAATACTTGCGGCGGCTGGGGCTTGGAAAAGAGGTCAGAGCGGCGATCAGGGAGCGGGATTACTGCCTGTTTCGGATGCTGAACGGCCTGAAAGCGGAGCTTCCACAGCTTCAGAAAGAGGAAATTCTGAGCAGACTGGAAGCAATTTTGAATGAATTAAAGTAAGCGAGAATTACGCCTGCGCAGTCTAAGCGAGCAGACTGTTTTTACTCCTGTCGGAGCCAAACAGTGTATCCGCTTGCGATGCCTGCGTCATCTGAGCGAGCAGTGCGCTTTTACTCCCGGCAGGGCCGGAGCGCAAAAACACTCGTTAGGGCGTGCCCTAAAACCCCGAAAGAAAAAACTATGAAAGTGAGGACAACACAATGAGAAAATCGGATTTTACTTTACCCACGCTGGACGACCTATTCTCCACGCAGGCGGAGCGGGACGATGCCAAACTGGAGCGGGTGCGGAATATTCCACTGGCCGAGCTGCACCCGTTCAAGGGTCACCCCTTCAAGGTGCAGAACAACGAGGAGATGCAGCGGATGATCGAGAGCATCCGCAAGGTGGGAGCCATCACCCCGGCGCTGGCAAGGCCGCTGCTGGACGGCGGCTATGAGCTGATCTCCGGCCACCGGCGGCTGGCAGCGTGTCAGGTGCTGGGCGTCGAGACGATGCCCGTCATCGTCCGGGAGCTGTCTGACGATGAAGCGGTGATCGCAATGGTGGATGCCAACTTGCAGCGAGAGACCATCCTGCCCAGCGAAAAGGCGTTTGCCTATAAGATGAAGCTGGATGCCATCAAGCATCAAGGCATCGCTTCTGTGCAAGTTGCAGAGAAGTTGCTTAGCGTAGAAAAAGTGGCAGACGATGCAGGTGAGAGTAAAGACCAAGTGCGAAGATATATTCGCCTGACCTACCTGATTCCCGAGCTGCTTTCGATGGTGGACGATGGTAAGATCGCCTTCAACCCGGCGGTGGAGCTTTCCTACTTAGACTCGTATCAGCAGCGGGCGGTGCTGGACGCGATGGCGCTGAACGACTGCACCCCGTCCCACGCCCAGAGCATCCGCCTGAAAAAGCTGGCGCAGGAGGGCTTGCTGGATGACCAGATAGTCTACGCCGTGCTGGCGGAGGCGAAGCCCAACCAGCAGGAGCAGCTGAAATTCAAGCGGGAGGAGCTGCGGAAGTATTTTCCCTCCGGCTACACCGAGGAGCAGATGCGCCAGGACATCATCAAGGGCCTGGAACTGCTGAAACGGCAGAGAGAACGGAACCGGGACGCCCGCTGATTCGTACCAATACGGCTGCAATCAAACAAATCGCAGAATAGAGAGAACCCCAAACCGATGGTATACTGATACTGTCGGTTTGGAGTTCTGTTCTGCAAATAGAAAGAGACAGGAGGAAATGAAATTGGTAGCAGGACATCTGACTTTGAAAAACGGCAAGTATTATGCCGTGTTGAACTACAAAAACGCCGGAGGGCAGCGAAAAACGAAATGGATCTCGCTGGGGCTTTCCGAAAAGGGAAATAAGCGCAAAGCCGAGTCAGAACTGGCAAGGCTCCGAGCGGAATTTGAGTCGCCCAAAGAAGTGGGCGACCTGAGCAGTGATATGCTGTTCGCCGACTATCTGCTGGAATGGCTGGAGATTGCCAAGGGAAGGCTGGCCCACGCAACCTACGGTGCCTATCAAGGACTGCTGAAAAGCACCATCGTCCCTTATTTTCGCAAGAAGAAATTAACACTGCGGGAACTGGAAGCCCGACATTTGCAGATGTTTTATTCTGAAATGCTCAGGCGGGTCACGCCCAATACCGTTATCCATTATCACGCCGTCATTCACTCGGCACTGAAATATGCAGTCAAGACCGATATGCTGATCCAGAATGTGGCGGACAAGGTGGACCGGCCCAGAAAGAACAGCTTTCAGCCGGTCTTTCTCTCGGCGGACGAGATGCAGAAGATGTTTGAAGCCCTTCGGGGAACCAAGCTGGAGCTGCCGGTGCTGGTGGCTGCCTTTTACGGACTTCGCCGTGGCGAGGTGGTGGGCTTGAAATGGGATGCCATCGACTTTGAGCAGGGCACCATTGCCGTAAAGCGCACCGTGACCTCAACGATCATCGACGGCAAGTATCAGGAGTTCGAGCAGCAATCCGCCAAGACCAAGTCCAGTCTGCGCACCCTGCCGCTCATCGGCAGCTTCCGGGAATACTTTATGCAGGTGAAAGAGGCACAGGAGCTGAACAAGCAGGTCTGCGGCAACTGCTACAACTATGAATACGACGGCTTTGTATTCGTGGACGAGCTGGGGGAGCGGATGCGGGTGGAGTACCTGACCAACGCGTTTCCGAAGTTTCTGGAGAGCCACGGCTTGCGCCGGATGCGCTTTCACGATCTGCGTCACAGCTGTGCCAGCTTGCTGCTGGCCAACGGCGTTCCCCTCAAGCACATTCAGGAGTGGCTGGGACATAGCGACTTTACCACCACGGCGAATATCTACGCCCACTTGGATTACAAATCCAAGATCACCTCGGCACAGGCGATGGAGACAGGGCTTGCCCTGCCGGAGGGCGGCGACTTCAGCAGCCGCTGGGGGTCGATCGGTGCCGGGGAGAACTTCTGATTTTCTCCCCTGAAAACCGAAGATCGTGCAGGCTTATCCTTTGGGCAAAAATAAAAAAGCCTGTAATCGGCGTGATTACAGGCTTTTTGTGGCGGAGAGTTAGGGATTCGAACCCTAGAGACCTTTCGGTCTACAGCATTTCGAGTGCTGCACCTTCGACCACTCGGACAACTCTCCGTATCTATTTTCATCCGTGCTTTCTTCCAAAAAATTGCTCGAAAATTCGTTGGGGAGAAAACAGGAGAGAAAGCAAAAAATATTCGATTTTGAGATTTTCTGTGTTGAGGAACATCAAGGAGAAGCGGGGGGACGAAAATCACAGGTTCTGCCGAAATTTCGAGTCAGCCCCGTTATGACCACTTCGATACGTCTGCATATATCCTGTAATATCTTCCGACATCACAACGATAATATTATACACCAAAAAAAGAGCTTTGTCAATCATTTTTTATCTTTTCCTGTTCCGAAAGCTCTTTTGAATATGCTCAGAAGCAAAAATATCATAATTATATCAAGTGCACCGAGCAGTATGCTTACTACAGGCATATCCTGCACACATTTTACCGCAACTATAGCCATTATCGCAATTATCACGGTAAAAGCAAGCAATGCCGGCACACAGCAGATTATCCTTAACGGTTTCGTCAGTCTGTGAACTGTTCCTGTATCGATAAGTATATCACATAACAATCTATAATGAGATTCGAATTACTTTCCTCCTGCGATTTCCGACAGCTTCAGCGTAGCGTCAACGCTTATCTCACGGCTCTTGTAAATGCCCTTGTCGGCAAGCTCAAGCGCCTGCTTTGCATATTTTATTGCCGCCGCTTTATCTCCGCTGTTCATAGCTTTTTCCGATAATGCTATACAACAGCGTGCCGTTATCGCTTGCCCCTCGTCCTCGAATTCACTGCCGTTGAGTTTTTCCGCCGCCTTTATGCAGGCAGAATAATCGCTTTTCTTGTACAGCCGCTTTACCGTTATAAGCTGTTGTGCGTTTCTGTCGGGATCTTCCTCGCCCTGCACCTCGTCGGATATAAGACTTCCTGCAGGCAGATCAAGCCGCCCTGCCAGATATTCAAGCGTTTTCACGGACGGGCAGGCATTTCCGCTTTCGATACGGCTGAGCATATTTCTTGTAATGAACGTTCCGACAAGCTCGGATTGAGTCATCTTCTTGGCAAGTCGTGCTTCTTTAATTCTTTTTCCCAGTTCTTCAGAATTCATATTTTCACTCCTTCCGCATTGATAAAGTATTGATCGTTCAGACGGTTACGGATAATTACCTTTAAACAGTCTCTGTAAATTTAATTTACCTTTTATATTGATAGTTTAGCAGATAGCCGTAAAAAAATCAAGTGCATTTGCCGAAATTTTTTTATCTGCGGTGCAAATAATGTCGCTTTTCTGTGTATTGCACAAAAAACATAGGCTTATATTGTGCAAACTGCTTATTTTTTACAATTGCAAAGTTTGATATTGACATTTCGTTCAAATGTGCTATAATTAAGGTAAATTAAATTTACATAGCAAGATCTGCTATAGGCAGAAAGGATATTGAAATTGAAATTTTCATATAGATTAAAGAAAACGTTATTAAGGGCGGCGGCTCTTTTCTGTGCGGTTTCGACAGCGGTTGCGATGACCGCCTGTTCTGATAAGGGAGAAACCTCCGCAGTACAGCTTTCTCCTAAGGAAACCGTTGAAAAGATATTCACGCTTGCAAAAAGCAAGGATTATGACAGTCTTGCGGAGTATTGCCGTACCTTCTCTAAAATGAGTATGGAGCTTTATTTTACCGATACAGGCACAGATTATGACGCAAAATGGCTCTCACGATATTCCGCTGCCTTAGCGTCTATATTCGATAATTATGTTACCTATGATAATCTGACCGAAAAGGCTGACAAGGAAACCAGAACAGGCAGTGTCACAGGTACCTTTACCGCTCTTGATATGGAGAAGTTCAACGAAAAGACCGATTCAAAGATAAATTCGGAATTCAAGAATGACTACAATGCACAGATGGATTATATAGACAGCGTTATAGGCGACAAGGAGTTCAAATCGAAAGAATTCGAGTATACTATCGAGTTCAAATATGTAAATGAGCAATGGACGCTGACCGACAAGAATTTTCTTATACTTCTCACGTTGGGCTATTACAACAAGTGACAGACCCGACATTCACGGAAGGCCCGTGAAAAATGTTCTGGCAGCAGTATTATATGAAAAGAAAGGGTGGAAGATATGTTTGAATGGTGGAATTCGCTCGGTATTACAATGCAGGTCTTTTACTGCATAGCCATCCCCGCAACGCTTATTATAGTGATACAGACTATCCTGCTTATGATAGGTATAGGTCACGGAGGAGAAGGCATTGAGTTCAGCGACACGAGCGGAATAGACGGTCTTGGAGATGTTCCCGATATGCCTGCCGATGTTCCTGCGGACATACCGACGGATATGACAGCTCACGCAATAGAAGGGTGCGACCATATGACGACCGGCGACGGCTCGAATCCGGCGGACTTCGGCACAATGCAGCTTTTCACATTGCAGGGAATTATGACATTCCTGTGCGTATTCGGCTGGACGGGTATTATATGTACCTCGCTCGGACTTCACGTTGCGATAGCTATAATAATTGCGCTTGTGCTGGGATTTCTTGCGATGCTCGGAGTCGCAAAGGTGCTTCAGCTTACAAGAAGGCTCACTCAGGACGGAAGCCTTGACGTGCGCAGGCTGCTCGGTGAAAAGGGCAGGGTATATATCCCGATTCCCGCAAACGAAAGCGGAGAGGGAAAGGTGACAATAGCGGCGGGAGAGCGTTTCATAGAGCTTTCGGCTGTCACCGATGAACAGGAAGAAATCCCCACGGGAACGCAGGTGCGGATAATAGACGTGCGTGGCGATGTCGTGGCGGTTGAAAAGGATAAATAAGCAATAAAGCAATTTCTAAGTTACAGGAGGAAATATTCATGCAGCCCGAAATTTTAATTGCAATATGCGTTGCGGTAGTTATCGTATTCGCATTATTGATGGGTATCTTATCAAGATACCGTAAGTGTCCCTCGGATAAGATACTTGTTATCTACGGTAAAGTCGGAAGCGACAAGAACGGTCAGGCAAGAAGCGCAAAGTGCGTACACGGCGGTGCGGCATTCATTATGCCCATCATCCAGTCATATCAGTTTATGGACTTAACGCCCATATCTATCAATGTAGACTTGAAGAACGCACTTTCAAAGCAGAATATCCGTGTTGATGTACCCTCAAGATTCACAGTAGGTATTTCGACAGAGCCGGGTATAATGCAGAATGCCGCTGAGCGTCTGCTCGGTCTGAGAATGAACGAGATACAGGAGCTTGCTAAGGATATCATATTCGGTCAGTTACGTCTTGTAGTTGCTACTATGGAAATTGAGGAGATAAACAACGACCGTGACAAGTTCCTTGTTGCCGTATCAAACAACGTTGAGATTGAGCTTAAGAAGATAGGCTTACGTCTTATCAACGTTAACGTAACAGATATTAACGATGAGTCAGGATATATCGAAGCGCTCGGTAAGGAAGCTGCCGCAAAGGCTATCAATGATGCGAAGAAATCCGTTGCCGAAAAGGATCGTGACGGTGAGATTGGTCAGGCTAACGCACAGCGTGACCAGCGTATACAGGTCGCTGCCGCAAACGCTCTTGCTATCAAGGGTGAGAACGAGTCCAAGATTGAGGTCGCTCAGTCTGAGGCTTTAAGACGTGAAAAGGAAGCGGAATCAATGCGTCTTGCTACAGCCGCAGAAGCTGTTCAGGCAGCTAAGGCAAAGGAAGAAGCCTACATAGCACAGCAGCAGGCAGAACAGACCCGTGCCGCCCTCGAAACCGCAACTCAGCAGGCAGACGTTATCGTTAAGGCTAAGATTGCCAAGGAGCAGGCTGAGATTGAGGCAGAGGCAAAGGCAGAGGTTGCACGCCGTACCGCAAAGGGTGAGGCTGACGCTCTGTTTGCAAAGATGGAAGCACAGGCACGAGGCGCTCAGGAGATACTCGTAAAGCAGGCTGACGGTATGAGAGAGCTTGTAAATGCCGCAGGCGGAAACGCAGACAGCGCTATCAAGCTGATTCTTGCAAACAACATGGAAGAGCTGATGAAGATTCAGGTAGAAGCTATCAAGAACATCAAGATAGACAAGGTAACCGTTTGGGACGGCGGCTCAAAGGGCGAAAACGGCAAGACCGCCACAGCCGACTTTATCAGCGGTATAATGAAAGCTGTTCCGCCTATGGGTGAAATGTTCAACCAGGCAGGTATGGAGCTTCCCAAGTTCTTAGGCGAAAAAATAGACGACCCCAAAACCCTCGACAGCTAAGTGGCGAGTCGCCACTGACAATTCCGCCTTTGGAATTGTCTGAGCTATTCGCAGAATAGCGAAACGGCGGACGGCAATGTGCCGCTTCAAGTTCCGCCTTTAATACTGTTGCAGTACAGCTTAGGATAGCGAAACGGCGGGATTACACAAAGCAATAATCAATATAAAGCGGTCACGCTGGCAAGCTGTGACCGCTTTTATATATTATTATCACACACCCCTTCTCCCCGCATAACCTCCCAAAACCGCACTATCCCTTGCTTTGCAATATCACACTTGCCTCCCTTGTCAAAGGGAGGTGGATTGACGGCAAGGCACAAGTCTTGATATTATTGCTTTCTGCTTGCGATATGCCAATCATTTTTATGTTGCAAACTTTTTGCCGTCAAGACGGAGGGATTGCCTCACCTCCGCCCTTTGCCCCACACCAACCCTTCCAAAACCGCACTATCCCTTGCTTTGCAATATCACACTTGCCTCCCTTGTCAAAGGGAGGTGGATTGACGGCAAGGCACAAGTCTTGATATTATTGCTTTCTGCTTGCGATATGCCAATCATTTTTATGTTGCAAACTTTTTGCCGTCAAGACGGAGGGATTGCCTCACCTCCGCCCTTTGCCCCACACCAACCCTTCCAAAACCGCACTATCCCTTGCTTTGCACTATCACCCTTGCCTTTAAATGAACGCTTTGTTGGCTTTGCGTCCATGCAAAGCCTTTGGGCGTTCAACTTCGGGCATCCATGCCCGCCCTCGAAAAAGGGGAGGTGGCACGGCTGAAAAAATTTTTTGGATTGCTGTACAGTATTCAGATAGTCCTGCCTTTACGATTCTGAAACTATTCCGAGCCGTGACGGTGGGGATTGGGTAGATTATAATATCAAGTGCAACACAAAAAATATGGACATCATACTCACTTTCGTGTAAAATGTAATTACCACAAAACAAAAGGCACGGAGGTAGAGTATGAAGTCCTATACACATTTTACACTATCTGAACGAAATTGTCTACAACAATTTTTGTCAGAAGGAAAAGGAGTACGAGAAATTGGAAGGTTGATGGGCAGAAGTGCTTCATCAATAAGCAGAGAAATAAAAAGAAACTGTAAAAATAAAAAGAGATATAATGCGTGGTGGGCAACGTCACTTTACATATACAGAAGAAAGAAGTGTGTAAGGAAACACGTCATCCGACCGGACACCAAACTTTATATTTACATTCTTGAATGTTTCAAATGCTTTTGGTCGCCTGAAATTATAGCGCATAAGTGCAAACAACAAGGTTTTAGCGTATGTTGTGCATCTATATACCGGGCATTAAAGGAAAACAGGCTTCAAGGTTTGTCAAGGAAAACTGCTCTGCGACGTCACGGAAAAAAGTATATCGGCAATCGCAAGAAATGCAATACAATTCACCCGGTTCACACTATTCACGACAGACCGGCAATTGTAGAAACAAAATCCCGTATAGGCGATTTTGAAGGCGATACGGTTTATGGCGGTATCGGTAAAGGTTGCGCTGTTACTTTTGTTGACCGAAAAAGTAAGCTACTTGTTGGTTCAATAGCAATCAGTCGAGAAAGAAATACAATCAGAAAAGCTATCTCCAGAGCTTTTGAACTTATGGAAGTTCCTATGCCGATTGAAACAATCACGTTGGATAACGGTTCTGAATTTGCTGATTTTCTCAATATCGAAAAAGATTTAGGCACAACAATCTATTTTGCTGATTTGCACTCTCCTTGGCAACGAGGTTTAAACGAAAATACAAATGATCTTTTACGTTTCTTCTATCCTAAGGGCACTGATTTTTTAAGTGTTTCCGAAAAAGAATTCCAAAAAGTTATTCATTTAATCAATAGTCGTCCTCGTAAATGTCTTGGCTATCTTTCCCCTCTCGAATTTTTGTCTAAAAAGTGTTGCACTTGACTTGACACTCTACCCTGCTCCCCATCCGCACCATCATTGAGATTTTCCGCACTATCCCACGAAAACCGCCAACACCCTTTCCTTAAAATGAACGCTCTGTTTGTTTTGCATCCCTGCGATTGTGGTCGCAAAGCCAACAAAGCATTCTTGTAGGGATAGAGAACCGGCATTTTTGAAAAAACAGACTTTTTCTACAAACTAAAGCGGTCACGGCGGCAAGCTGTGACCGCTTTTGCATAATATCAAAATTCGATATTGAAGGGCTTACTATGGAACGCAGTCATATAGACGTGAGATTTGCTTATGAATATGGCGATAAATCGCTTCCGAAAATAAAAGAGCTTGTTTGCGAAAAACCGGACAGCCAAAAGAAAATAATACCGGAATATCTGAGAGAGCATTGTGTAATCTGCTGTCCCGGTACAGAGCGTGACATTATAAATCCCGACGAAATTATCGGTTACGGAAACATCTATTCGGATGGGCTGTACTACTGGACTGATGTTTTTATAAATTATGTAGACAAATACAATGTTCCTGTTCCGGCTGAATTCAGAAAGCGTATAATGAGCAATTACGAGTCAAGACGTAAACGTCATATGTTACTCAGAATGGTGAACCGTCTCGAAATATACAATGAGGCGGCTTATGACAAACGGTACAGAGTGTGTATTCACAGAAACGGTCTTATTGAATACAGAGATTTGTTCCAAAGCAATGATGACATTCTGTTTCGGATAAATAAAGAAACGGCAGGTCATATTATTAACCCGGCGGCTTCTGAATTGTTTTGCTATGATTCCGATAATCACGGTAAAGCACTTATTGACGGATACCACTGGAAACTGACTTTTATGCAAAACGAAAGAATCATTGATATAATCGAGGGAACAAACGGAGAGGATAACCGGAGATATAATCAAATAAAGTCGGTAATAGAATTTGCGGAACGGTTTATTCCATATGACTTAGGTTCAGCTTATATGTGTATAAATTAAAAGCACTTTAGACTTCATAATATATCAACAAAGTTCGGTAAGCATCCGGCAATCACTCTCACTATAGTTGAAATCTTCTCAACAAACGAGCTATAGACAAATCTGCTGAAATCGAATATTATTATAGCAGGAGCTCCAAATGAACAGTACGGAGGAAAACACTATGCTAAATCTAGGGCTTAAACTTGGCGAAAACCTAAAGAAATTCCGATTACAGCGTGAGCTTACACAGGAACAGCTTGCTGATGTTCTAGGTGTGTCGGCACAGGCAGTGAGCCGCTGGGAGAACGGAACGACTTATCCCGATATAACGCTATTGCCGACTATTGTGAGCTACTTTGAAATTACTCTTGACGAGCTTATGGGAATGGAGAATTGGAGGAGCGAGGAACAGCTAAAAGAATTGCTCGGACAGCTTGAAGAGAATGGCTCAAAGGGCTTGATCTATGAGAATATTCTGCTACTGCGTGATGCGGTAAAAACCTATCCTACAAATTATGAGCTTCAATTCAGGCTTGTCAATCAACTGGCATTCTGTGAATACAAAGACGGTCGGGGATTGTCCGAAGAAGAAAAAATCAGCTTCAATCGTGAGGCTGCCGAAATAGGAAATCGTATTTTATCGCATTGCACAGACGGTGCGATTATTAACCAAACAACTCAGCAGCTTTGCTATATCTATTCAAGTCTCGGAGAAAAGGAAAAGGCGATTGAATACGCTAAGAAGCTTCCAAATATAGGATGTACCGATACAGTAGTTCTCGGGGATTTATATGAGGGAGAACAGCAGAAAACACATCTGAAACGTGCAATAAAGTGGTATACAAGTATATTTTGGTGTGCGTTAATAAATCTGGCTGACCTCGGATACAGGAATGAAACTATGTCCGATGCGGAAAGAATAGAAATAATGAAAAAGGCGCTTGCTATTCTTGAACTTGTATTTGATGACGGCGATTATCTTAATTACAGCGGTACAGTGTCAATTACGCATAGGTATATTGCTGATCTGGCTATGTCTGAGGGCGATTATGAGCTCGCATTATCAAGTCTTGAAAAAGCGGCTCAATTTGCTGTAATGTCAGATACGCTACCCGAAAATGCACGGCACACATCTCTGCTTGTAAATAATCTCGAATATGGTCCGTTCAATACTATCAAGAATTACGATTTCACGGACTGCAAGGAATTGTACGATAAAATGCAGGCGGACAGATATAACGCTATCCGTGATGACAAGCGGTTTAGTGCCGTTCTTGAGAAAATCGGCAGATATTGTTGACAGTCCGAACAAAGAAGTAAAATATAACGGGTATCGGCATTTTACCGATACCCGTTTTCTATGCCTATTGCCTGTCAATCCTCACATCATACCGCCTGAGCCAATATTCTATCTGCAAGAGGTAGGCGAAAATCTGCGGCGAGGTCATAAGCTGACCGTACCAGTTGCCCTCAAACAGTGTCGGATCGTCGCACCGAATATAGCCCTTCTCACAACCATTGTAAAAGGACAATAATCCCTCGCCCCGCACCAACCCTCCCAAAACCGCACTATCCCTTGCTTTGCACCATCACACTTGCCTCCCTTGTCAAAGGGAGGTGGATTTACGGCAAGGCACAAGCCTTGATATTATTGCTTTCTGCTTGCAATATGCCAACCGTTTTTATGTTGCAAACTTTTTTGCCGTCAAGACGGAGGGATTGCTTTACACCCACCAACCTCTCCATTCCCACAACCCTCTCAAAAAGCACATCAACCGCCTCGCCTCGCACTATCACCCTTGCCTTTAAATGAACGCTCTGTTTGTTTTGCTTCCCTGCAATTGTGGTCGCAAAGCCAACAAAGCATTCTTATAGTGATATGGAATCCACTCTATTTTATAAAAAACAGACTTCTAACTCACTACCCCTATCCCCCTGCCCCCTTTCCCCGGGAAAGGGGGATT
>OLIW01002686.1_pt1 | contig 12662 bp, 14 predicted proteins | sample 1601321 | NCBI WGS metagenome assembly OLIW01 (sample SAMEA2452114, study PRJEB22498) | human gut metagenome | reverse complement strand
CTCTAATCGATCGGCCCACGGCTGATTGCCGTCGTGTCCGGAAGCCAGGCGAAGAACTTCAGACTCCCTCGAGCTTTTCGTATCATAAGTACAGAAGATTTCGGGGTGATATTGAGGACGCGGAACGAACATTCGTTTCGCGTCCATTCCGCATGTTTTGTCGCCGGCTGTCTTGAAAATGAGCAGACCGGGGTTGTGCGTATCGGGGTCACCGTTGGAAAGAAGAACGCGCCGCTGTCTGTTGACCGTGCCATAGTTAAACGTCAGCTGCGGGAAATATTTCGTCTCCATCTACCGATGCTGCGGCAAGTTCTTCCTGACGGTGTCGGTTTGGATGTTTCACTGAGGCTTAAAGTACCGCTGAAGGGGCTGAGTCCCAAGTCCAGAACGGATCTGAAACGGCGGTTGCGTGCTGATGCGGATGGACTGCTTAACGAGGTGGTACGCCGTAGTAAACGACGCACTCAAGCCAAGGCGGAGCAACAAGCATGAATCCAGTCAAGGCTCTGATGTTGGGGACGATTCGTCTTTATCAGTTAACGCTTTCTCCATGGGTGGGACGGGAATGCCGTTACTTGCCTACCTGCTCGAATTATGCGATTGAAGCTATTAAGCTTCACGGGGCAGTTAAAGGGGGATGGCTCATGTTGATGAGACTTGCGCGTTGCCACCCTCTGGGCGGTAGAGGGTATGATCCTGTGCCGAAGACTTTTCGTTGGTGCTGTTGGTGCAGAGATTGTTCGGAGACCTCCTCTGTAACACGCAATGCGCGCAGAATTTTCAAACTTTAATCAATACGCAAGAGAGCTTTATGGGTAGAGAAGTACAGCGCGCCCTGCTTTGGGTGATCCTTTTCGGCTCGCTTTTTATGCTATGGGACAACTATCAGGTTTGGAAGGGCGGAGAGTCCTTCTTCGGATCTGCCAAGCAGGAAGCAATTGAAGCCGATCGGTCTGCCGCTGCAGGCGTCCCCACCGCCACAGTTGCTAAAACTGCTCCGGTTGTAACGACGGACCGCATGAAGGTTACATTTGACCGAATGGGGGCTCGAATTGTTGGTTCAGAAATGCTTCTCTTCCCGCAACAAGCCGATTGGACTGAAGTGGGTCTTGCCGGTATGGTGCTTGGTCGGGAACCCTCCCCCAACCTTGGCAATGTGAAGCTTTTTGATGTTGAAGGGGGGCATGCCTATCTGGCTCAAACTGGACTTGTGGGCGGAGACTATCCAACTCACAATGATGAGTTCAAACTCGTGAGTCAGGATCTGACGCTTGGTGACAAGGAATCGATGAAGGTGGTTTTTGAGGCGGATAAGGGCGGCCTTAAAGTCACGAAGACCTTCACGTTCAAGCGCGGCTACTATGGCATTGATGTTGATACGGCTGTAACGAACACGACTGATAAAGCTGTCACTCCTCAGATCTACTATCAGCTAACTCGTGATTCCTCGAAGCCCGTGGGCGAAAGCTCGATGTATTCAACCTTTACTGGCCCTGCCTTCTACACGGACGAAGAGAATTTTCAGAAGTTGAGCTTCTCGGAAATCCGCGATAAAGATGCCAAGTATGTTGAAGACACCAACAATGGTTGGTTGGCAATGGTGCAGCACCATTTCGTGAGCGCATGGGTTCCTCCTCAGGGAGAAGTGCGTCATAACTATACGCGTGCTCTTGGCCACGATCTTTTTGCTGTCGGTACATTGATCAGCCTGAAGGAAATCGCCCCGGGTGCAACACAAACGAACCACGCAGTTCTTTATTCTGGCCCTCAGGAACAAGCTCGTCTGGAGCAGCTTGCTCCTGGACTTGAGCTTGTGGTTGACTACGGTTGGCTCACGTTCCTTGCTAAGCCCATTTATTGGCTTCTGGATTTCCTATATGGAATTGTCGGAAACTGGGGGTGGGCCATCGTACTTCTTACCTGTATTGTCAAAGCTGTCCTCTATCCGATTTCTGCTGCTGGCTACCGGTCAATGGCCCGCATGAAGGAAGTCACTCCTCGTTTAAAGGCGTTGCAGGAAAAGTACAAAGACGACAAACAGCGTTTGAACCAAGCCATGATGGAGCTGTATAAAACCGAAAAGATCAATCCGGTCGGTGGGTGCCTGCCAATCATGCTTCAGATTCCCGTGTTTCTGGCTCTTTATTGGGTGCTCCAGGGCTCTGTGGAGCTGCGCGGCGCCGAATGGATCCTATGGGTTCACGATTTGGCAATGCCCGATCCTTGGTTTGTCCTTCCGGCCCTCATGGCCGCAACGATGTTCTTGCAAATCTTGCTTAACCCGAAGCCTACAGACCCAATGCAGGCGAAAGTGATGTACATCATGCCGGTTGTTTTCTCGGTTATGTTTTTCATCTTTGCTGCGGGTTTAGTGCTCTACTGGCTCACCAACAATATTTTGTCGATTGCTCAGCAGTGGTGGATCAACAAGACGATTGCTGAAGAGCGTGCACAGCGTCTTGCTAAGCGCTGAGGCAAAGGACCTGTTCTTCCAAATAAGTCCTCTGAAACAACGATAAAAAAGGCCGGGATCAGATCTTCCAATAAAGAAATGACCCGGCCTTCTTTTTTCTTAGTGCTTACGCTTCGTCCAGATTGATGCGGCAAAAAGAAGCGGCCACATCCAAACACTCAAAAACCAAAGCAGAATAAGGCGCAGCGATAATGGTTGCTTTTCTGCCTTCCAGGTTTTTAAGTAAACAAGAATGGCTCCAATAACTGCCCATAACAAGAAAGTACAGTAAATGAGAGCCCGTATCTTGTAAGTGCTACCAAAAACGGCTGCTGTTAGTGCTGCCGCAGGTACAGAAAGCACGACTGCAATACAAGCACCCGCTAGAGCAGGGCCAAAAAACTGATTCGGTTGATTGTGTGGTCCTTGAAACGACATAGATATGAAATAAAGCAGTTGAAAGATATCCGCGTAAGCGTAACACTCAACTGACTGCGAACTCCGCTCAATATTTGCTATTCACTCAGTCATGCTCTTCAACGACAAGACCCCAATCATCGCTATTGCAACTGCGCCAGGTCGTGGCGGCATCGGAGTAATTCGCCTCTCTTTTGAGGCTGACTTGGCCGATCCTATTCTTGCAGCGCTTTTTCCTCAACGCAGTATCGAACCTCGCCGAGTTCAATTACTTCCTTTTTTAGATGAAAACAATGCACTGCTTGATCATGCAGTTGTGCTTTATTTCTCTGCGCCAGCGAGCTATACAGGCGAATCTGTTTTGGAAATCCAGGCTCACGGCGGCCCGGTCCTACTAAAACTTATTTTGCGGGCTGCGTTAACCAAGCTTGCGTTCTGTGGATTGAGGATTGCTGAACCAGGGGAATTCACTAAACGCGCTTTCCTTAATGGCCGTATGGATCTTACTCAGGCAGAAGCCGTAAGCGGTTTGATCGATGCGGCAAGTGAGGCAGCTGCACATGCGGCAGCACGATCACTTTCTGGAGATTTTTCCAGAGAAGTTCATGCAGCAGGAGATCTTCTTGATGAAGCTCGAGCTTTGTCTGAAGCTTCGCTCGACTTTCCTGAGGAAGATCTCGAAGATCTCAAAGAAAAGCAGATTTTCACTCGTGCTCGAGAAGCTCAGATAAAGCTGGGGGGACTTCTTGCAAATGCACGCCGTGGGGTAGTTCTAGCTGATGGCATTACTGTTGCCTTGGTGGGAGCCCCTAATGTTGGCAAATCCAGTTTGTTGAATGCGCTTGCGGGTGATGAGGTGGCTATTGTTACGGAAATTGCTGGAACCACCCGAGACCGCATTGAACATTGGACAGCTTTTGACGGTATACCGTTGCGCATTGTTGATACGGCAGGAATGCGTGAAACAAACGATATTGTTGAGCAGAAAGGTATTGAGCGAACACTGAAAGCCATATCAGAGGCTGATATCGTGCTGCATCTCGTTGATGCTTCCGGACGCATTCCGGATGATGAAGCGCTTCTTACACGAGTGAGAGAGTACGCACGTCCTGGAACTCCGCTTCTCATCGTGGCCAACAAGATTGACAGTATTTCTTTAGAGCGCAGAAATGAGTACTGCGACGATGCCAGCATAGTTCCTATTTCAGCGAAGACTCATGAGGGCCTAGAGGCTCTCAAGGCGAGGGTCTTGGAGTACGTTGATATGACTGGTGGCACGGAAGGTGTATTTCTTGCACGAGAACGTCATCTGGAATGCCTACGTATGGCTTCAGCTCATCTTTCAAAAGCACTTGAAATGAGTACATCTCCCTTCTGTATGATGGAGATTTTTGCCGAAGAGCTGCGTCTTGCAGGACGTGCATTAGGCGAACTTCTCGGCGAAACCGACGCAGAGGATTTGCTTGGCATTATTTTCAGCCGTTTCTGCATTGGTAAATAAGTTACTTCTCTTTTTATGGGCGGTTCCCCATGGACTATCCCGAAAATTTTGATGTCATTGTGATCGGTTGCGGTCATGCTGGAGCGGAGGCTGCACTTGCATCCGCTCGCATGGGTTGTAGCACGTTGTTGGTTACTCATAATCTTGATACTGTCGGCCAGCTTTCCTGTAACCCATCGATTGGGGGAATTGGCAAAGGGCACCTTGTTAAGGAATTAGATGCTCTGGGCGGAGCCATAGGGCAGGTGACTGATGAGTCTGGTATTCAATTTCGTATCCTCAATCGTTCAAAAGGTGCGGCGGTTCATGCATCTCGAGCCCAGATTGATCGTCAGCTGTATCGACGAGCAATGCGAAAACGGATTGAATCTCAGGAAAACCTTAAAGTTTTCCAAATGGCCGTCGATGATCTATTAGTGGAAAATGGCTGTGCTAGAGGCGTTGTCACGAATACAGGCATTCGATTTCATTCCAAGACTGTAGTGCTATCTGCGGGAACATTTCTCAACGGTCTTGTACACATTGGGCTTGAACACTTTACTGCTGGTCGCATGGGGGATCCCGCAAGTGTGCGGTTGGGGGAACGATTGAAGGAGTTAGGGCTTCCTCAAGGTCGTCTAAAGACAGGAACTCCATGCCGTATTGATGCTCGCACCATTGACTTCTCTCGTTGTGAAATACAGTGGGGAGATCTTAATCCCACCCCTTCTTTTTCCTTGATGCAGCCGACTGCTACTCATCCGGAACAAATGCCGTGCTGGATTACGCACACGACCCGTGAGATGCATGAGTTGATTCTTGCGAATCTAGACCGTTCGCCAATGTATGCAGGCGTTATCCAAGGTATCGGTCCGCGTTACTGTCCTTCTATAGAAGATAAAGTGAAGCGCTTTGCGGAGAAGGACAGTCATCAGGTGTTTCTTGAACCTGAAGGGATCCATGTCCGTGAGTACTATCCAAACGGCATCTCCACAAGTCTGCCTTTTGATGTGCAATTGAAGATGGTACATATGATGCCGGGGCTTGAAAAAGCACATTTAACTCGACCAGGTTATGCCATCGAATATGACTACTATGACCCTCGGGAATTAAAACGGTCCTTTGAATCTAAAGTAATGGAAGGCCTGTTCTGTGCCGGACAAATCAACGGAACAACGGGATACGAAGAAGCTGCAGCACAGGGTCTTTTGGCTGGTGCTAATGCAGCGCTTTATGCGCGTGGCGATGATGCTTGGACACCGAGACGAGATGAAGCGTATTTGGGCGTTATGGCTGACGACTTAACGACAAAAGGCGTTACGGAGCCGTACCGGATGTTTACAAGTCGTGCCGAGTATCGCTTAAATCTTCGGGAAGATAATGCTGATACCCGTCTCACTCTTATTGGGCGTAAGTTGGGGTTGGTTGATGATGCTCGTTGGGAGTTTTTCTGTCGTAAGACAGAACGCATTGAACGAGCAATGGAGGCATTGCGTGAAACTTGGGTAAATCCCAAACTGATTGAACGGGCTGAAGCAGAACGCGTACTCGGCGTTGCCATCGAACGTGAATATTCTTTACGCAGTCTTCTCGCACGACCAAACGTGACAATGGAGAGCCTCATGACATTGAAGCGCACGGATGGTTCGCTTGCTCATGATTTCTCCGAACTCAATGAGGAAGAACAATCTCGGGTTGAAGTAGAAGTGAAATATGCTGGTTATATTGATCGGCAAAAAGATGAAATCCAGAAGACTCTTGCAAATGAAACGCTAGTTATTCCACGAGAAATGGACTATGACCAAGTGATGGGGCTTTCATTCGAGGTACGCCAAAAACTAAAAGCGGCTCAACCTGAGACTGTAGGGCAGGCTTCTCGTATTTCTGGTGTAACTCCTGCTGCGGTGGCACTTCTTTTAGTTCATCTCAAACGTCGGCATTACTATGTTCGCGATAAAGGGACGCAACATCCAACTGTCGAGTCTCCGGAGTGATCACATGTCAGCTACCGTCATTGACCGCTCAGTTCTTACTGCAGGACTAACTCAGCTGGGACTTACATCGAACCTAGACGTACTCAAGGGCTTTGAGAGCTACGCTGAATTACTTCTTAAATGGAATAAGGTTTACAACCTTACCGCAATCCGCAACCCTGAAGAGGTGCTTACTCATCACCTTCTGGATTCAGCAACGCTTGTTCCAGCTCTGCAGCGTTTTGTACCGGGAGTTGATACAGTGCTTGATGTTGGTTGTGGAGGTGGGCTGCCAAGCGTACCGTTAGCTTTACTACTGCCGCACGTCTCTGTGATGGGGGTTGATGCCGTTGGTAAAAAAGCAGCTTTTGTAAATCAAGTAGCCATTGAACTGGGGCTCAAGAATCTTACGGCCCGTCATGCTCGTGTTGAGAAGATGGTCGGAACATGGAAAGCGATCACAAGCCGCGCTTTTGCGTCACTGGCTGACTTTACGCACCTAACGATGCATCTTCTTGCTTCAGACGGACGTTGGCTAGCTATGAAAGGAGTGGTTCCTGAGGATGAAATAGCTGCTCTTCCCTCAAATGTCAAAGTGCTTGCTATAGAGAAGCTGGTTGTGCCTGGTCTTGAAGAGGAACGCCATCTCATCGTTCTTGGTAAGGAGTAGCTGATATGGATTTGACAGCTATGCTCGGAGCATCTTTTGTGGGGGCTTTTCTATATGCATTCACAACGCTGCTTCCTGTCATTAACCCGTTTAGCGGAGCGATGTTCTTTGTGACGTTGACAGGACATCTCTCTGATGCTGATCGATCTTATGTAGCGGGTCGCATTGCATTGTTTTCTTTGATTATTTTGATGGTTTGTCTGTTTGCTGGACATATCATTCTTGGCTTTTTTGGTATTTCCGTTGGAGTACTTCGCTGTGCAGGCGGTATTGTGCTTTTTGCCGCAGGCTGGAATGCCTTGAACGCACCAGCACAAGATGGAACCTCAAGTCCAAAGATGGAGCTGCCTCGTTCAAGACTGAAGGCTATGGCTTTTTATCCATTCACTTTGCCGCTTACTACGGGACCAGGAGCGATTGCAGTAACAGTTGCTATTGGCACAACACTGCCGTACAACTTTTCCAATCTGGCCGGCACAATTCTTGCAATTCTTGCTGTAGTCGCTGTGATTTGGCTCTGCTTCCGCTATGGGGACAGAGTCAGTCGAGCTGTTGGAGCTGCAGGAGCAGATGCTTTAGCTCGTATTTTTGCCTTCATTTTGATTTGCCTTGGTGTGGCAGTCTTTTGGCAGGGCTTTACTGAGCTTTGGCTCAACTTAGGGAAATGAACGGTCCTATAAAAAGACCGTTTGAGCAAGTTGGCTACAATTAGGCGTTCTTTTTTATTTAGACTTATCCATGGCACACATCTTTTGCATTGCCAACCAGAAAGGCGGCGTCGGCAAAACGACAACAGCGGTTAATCTTGCTGCTGCTCTCGCATTGCGTGGACAGCGTGTTCTTTTCGTTGATCTTGATCCTCAAGGCAATGGCACCATGGGGTGTGGAATCGACAAGCATGATGTGGAGTGTTCGGTTTATCAGCTACTGTTAGGACTGAAGTCTTTCAAGGATGTTGTTCGACATAGTGAATCTGGCGGATTTGATGTGTTGCCAGCAAATCGTGAACTCTCAGGAGCAGAGATAGAGCTGATTAGTGTGCGTGAACGAGACCAGCGTCTAAAAAAGACTTTGGCACCGCTATTGACAAACTATGATTTTGTCCTCATCGATTGTCCGCCCAGTCTTTCAATGCTCACAATGAATGCTCTTTGTTGTGCTGAAGGCGTGATTGTGCCTATGCAGTGCGAATATTTTGCATTGGAGGGGCTTACAGATCTCGTAGGATCTATTCGCCGAGTACACGCAGAAAAAAATCCAGGACTCAAGATTATTTCAATTTTGCGTGTGATGTTTGATCCTCGGCTCACACTGCAGCAACAAGTGAGTGAACAACTTAAAAATTATTTTGGCGATAAGGTTTTTAATACGATTATTCCAAGGAATGTTCGACTTGCCGAAGCGCCTAGCTATGGGAAACCGGGAGTTGTTTACGAACCATCTAGCCGCGGAGCACTAGCTTACAAAGCTTTTGCTGATGAGCTTCTAAAGCGCCTTGGCGCTCCTGTATGAGGTTTGCTATGCCTAAGAAAAAAGGCGGTCTTGGTCGCGGATTAGATGTGTTTTTTGGCGATGACGATCATCCCGGCATCCTTGAGGATGATAGAAGTGCCAAGTTCATTGAAGTTCCCATCACGGAAGTTCGTGCCGGTCGCTATCAACCGCGCACGCAGATGGATGAAGCGGCTTTGACTGATCTAGCGGCATCTATCCGTGAACAAGGCGTCCTGAGTCCTATTCTTGTGCGTCCACTTGAGGCTGGCGGGTATGAAGTGCTGGCCGGAGAGCGTCGTCTGAGAGCAGCCAAAATTGCCGGGATGGAAACTGTTCCAGTAATTCTTAGATCGGTAAGTGATGAAAATGCCTTGGTTATAGGACTTATCGAGAATATTCAGAGGGAAAATCTCAATCCGATTGAGGAAGCTCAGGGACTGCAGCGGCTGATTGATGAGTTTGCTTTTACGCATGAAGCCGCCGCTAAGGCGGTAGGACGTTCTCGTCCAGCCGCAAGCAATCTGCTTCGGCTTTTGACGCTCGCCAGAGCTAAGGAGAATAGCGAAAATGCCGATTAACAAGATTACCCCTTTTGGGATTGGAAGGTGCGGAGCAGGCTGCCGCAGCAAAGCAGGTTGCTGCAAAACATCTTTCAGTTCGTCAAACTGAAGATCTGGTTCGCCGGTTGCTCGAAGGAGTGCAGCCTAAAAAGAAGGTAGTTATCAAGACCCGGGACAATGAACGACTTGAAGAGACCTTGGCAGACACACTTGGTGCCGTAGTAAAACTTTCTGCAAATCAGAAAGGTAAGGGGCGAATCGTGATCGAATTCTCAAGTCTTGATCAACTTCAGGGCATTGTCGATCGAATTCAAAAATAAAACCGATAATTACCTATATATAAGTATATAATCTAATACTTCAGTGGATTGTGACTGAATACTTCAAGATTTACAATCCGTGCCAGTCATTTTCCCTCAAGCCTCTGCAAGAGAATGTTCGCCCTTTCTGATATGATGCGCGTCGTTCTCGCGCAGTATGTTGTTACATTGATTGCAGCGTTTTTCTGTACTGCAGTTTTTGGAACAGATCCCGGACTCTCGGCGTTCCTAGGCGGCTTCTATTACGCAGCTGCAACAACGCTTCATGCATTGATTCTGCTAGGTGTCAAGAAGCTCGGATGCGGCGTTGGTGCCAATGTCGTTACTCTTCTGTTCGGGGAATTTGTGAAGGTGCTTTGCGTAATCCTGCTGCTGTTTATTACGGCGCAGCTCTATGCGAACCTGAACTGGCCCGCTTTGATTATTTCGCTGATGGCGGTGGCGAACAGCTACTTCATCCTGTTGTTTAAAAAACGCTAAGGATAGGTCCTCATGTCAATCGAGAACCCCAGTGCAACTGAATATATTCAGCACCATATGCAGCACTTGCAGTCGCTGCATCAGCAGGTGATTGTTGACTTTTCTGTCTTCAATTACGACACGCTTTTCTTCTCCATTCTGTCTCTGCTTGTTGTCTTTTTTGTTCTTCGACTCGGCGCAAAAAAAGCTACGTCCGGTGTCCCAGGCAAAATGCAGTGCGCCGTTGAAATGCTCGTGGAAATGGTCAACAACCAGGCTAAGAGCATTGTGCATGGTGATCGCACCTATATTGCTCCTCTGGCGCTGACAGTGTTTTGCTGGGTCACGATCATGAACTGCATTGACTTGATCCCAGTAGACTTCTTCCCGTGGCTTGCGGGTCTGGTCGGTATTAACCACCTTCGTCCACTTCCTACGGCTGATCTGAACGGTACGCTCGGTCTTTCGTTTGGTGTGCTTTGCCTTCTGTTTTATTACGGCATCAAGGTTAAGGGGTTCTCGGGCTTCATTATTGAGCTCTTCACAGCTCCTTTTGGTAAATTCCCGCTTCTGTGGCCAGTGAATCTGCTCATGAACATTATTGAGTATTTGGCCAAGTTCGTTTCTTTGGGTATGCGACTCTTCGGCAATATGTATGCTGGTGAGCTCGTATTCTTCCTCATTGCGCTTCTCGGCGGCTATATGCTCGAGTTTGGCCTTTTCGGCGGCGCTGCAGCTGGTATTGGACAAGTCATCGCCGGTTTGGTCTGGTGGCTCTTCCATGTGCTGATTGTTCTGTTGCAGGCGTTCATTTTCATGATGCTGACCTTGGTCTATATCGGCCAGGCACACAGTAGCCATTAACAAACAATCTCTTCGACACTTCCTTTTTTCTACTCCCTTTTTGTAAATTCTTAGGAGTTCTTTCAAATGACCAATGTCGCTCTCGTTGCCATCGCCTGCGGTATCATCATCGGCCTCGGCGCCCTCGGTGCTTGCTTGGGTATCGCTCTGATGGGTTCGAAGTACCTTGAAGCCTCTGCTCGTCAGCCCGAACTTATGGAACCGCTCCAGACGAAGATGTTCCTTCTGGCTGGCCTGATCGACGCGGCCTTCCTGATTGGCGTTGGTATCGCCATGATGTTCGCTTTTGCCAACCCCTTCGTCGGCTAATCCCTAGCCCTGGCGCAAAACGTCTTTTCTTTCAATGACGCTGTCCGCAGTGCCGCACTTGCACAAACGCGGCGCTGCAGACTTAATGGGGTTCAACAATGAACATTAATGCCTCTCTGTTTGTACAGATGGTCGTGTTCTTGCTTGGTGCTTGGGTCACCATGAAGTACATTTGGCCACCGCTGATTCACGCGATTGAAGAGCGGCAAAAGAAGATTGCTGACGGCCTTGCCGCGGCGAATAAGGGTGAAAAAGCTCTTGCTGTTGCTACCGAGCAGGGGCAGGCCATTGAGGCTGCTGCTCGTGCCCGCGCTTCGGCCACGATGGTCGAAGCTGACCGCATTATCGAATCTGCCAAGGCGGAAGCCGATGTGCAGGTTCAGCGTGCGCGCGATCAGCTCCGCGACCAGGTTGCTGATTTGGCCGTTCAGGGTGCTGAACAGATTCTCGCCCGCGAGGTCGATAAGACTGTTCATGCTCAGCTGCTTGATCAACTGAAGGCGAAGCTCTAACTATGGCGGAACTTTCTACGATAGCGCGCCCTTACGCTGTAGGTCTCATGGAAGCCCTGCAGGAGCGTAAAGCCAGCGCACAGGATATGTCTGCGGTGCTTGATGCAGTTTCTCGTCTTGCAGAAACTGCTGTCGACCCTCAGATCGGTCAGCTCGAGGGAGATCCCGGACTTACCGATGACCAGTTCTACGACATCTTTGCGAGCGTCGTGGGTGCGGATCAGCCGGATGAAGTCAAGAATTTGCTTCGCGTGGTGATTCAAAATGGCCGCGTTGATGCGCTGCCGGAAATCGCGCGTCAATTCCGCATCCTGAAGAACGAGTCCGAAGGCGTCGCTGACGCTTTGATCGAGACCGCCTTCCCGCTCAGCGATGCTGAGCTTAAGGATCTGCTGGAAGCGCTAGCGAAGAAGTTCCCAGGAGTGAAGCTTCACCCGGTCGTTTCAGTCGAGAAAGCTTTGATTGGCGGCGTGCGTGTGCACGTTGGCGACAAGCTCCTCGATGCCTCGATCCTCGCGCGTCTCAATCAGATGAAGACGGCGCTTACCGCATAAAATTCGGAGCTGTAAGATGCAACTCAATCCCAGTGAAATCAGCGAATTGCTGAAGAAGCGTATCGAAGGCCTCGGCGTTTCCGCTGATCTTCGCACTCAGGGCACGGTGGTTTCGTTGTCCGACGGCATTGCCCGCATTCATGGTCTGAGCGACGTGATGCAGGGTGAAATGCTGGAATTCCCCGGCGAAGTCTATGGCCTCGCCCTAAACCTTGAACGTGACTCCGTCGGCGCCGTTATTCTCGGCGAATACGAAGGCATTTCTGAAGGCGATACGGTGAAGACCACCGGTCGTATTTTGTCTGTACCCGTTGGTGAAGAACTGATTGGTCGCGTTGTCAATGCTCTCGGCCAGCCGATTGATGGCAAAGGGCCGATCAATGCCAAGGCTTTTGACGTCGTTGAAAAGGTTGCGCCGGGTGTGATCGACCGTAAGTCAGTTTCACAGCCTGTTCAGACTGGTCTTAAGTCCATCGACTCGATGGTGCCGATTGGCCGCGGTCAGCGTGAATTGATCATCGGCGACCGCCAGACCGGCAAGACTGCCGTTGCGATCGACACGATTATCAATCAGAAAGGCAAAGATCTGATCTGCGTG
>OLIW01002685.1_pt1 | contig 12662 bp, 16 predicted proteins | sample 1601321 | NCBI WGS metagenome assembly OLIW01 (sample SAMEA2452114, study PRJEB22498) | human gut metagenome | reverse complement strand
GTGCGAGGCGGATGCTGGAAACCGGGTGGATCGAAGAGGCGGAGCGCGCCATTGCTTCCGGGCTCCTCGAAACGCCGACCGCGCACCAGGCGCTCGGCTACCGCCTGATCGCGGAGCATCTGGCCGGAAGGTTTGGTTTCGAAGAGCTGCACGCCCGCATCAGCACCGCGACCTGGCAGCTGGCGCGCCGCAAGCGGACCTGGTTCCGCCACCAGCATCCGGAGGCGGAGCCGCTGAGGAGCGGTGCGTCCGTTCCGGAGACGGCGTGATTTCCGGGCTGTCCGGGAGAGCCGTTTCCGGATTTTTTTACCGTTCCCCTTGCAAACCGGATCTGGCGTGTTATATTAATTGTCGACAATTAAATAATATAGGTTGCCAAATGATGATGACATTGCTTGATGCATTAAAAAATTATCTGCGGGAGAACGGATATCGCTCCGGGGAAAAAATTCCGACGGAGATGGAACTGGCGGCGCATTTCAACGTGAGCCGGAGCAGAATCCGTGAGGCGACCACGACGCTTTGCCTGCAGGGAATTCTCGATAAAAAGGCGCGTCGCGGAACTGTGATCAGATCCATGGACCCGGAGTCGGCGGGCAGCGATCTGCTGTTCCGGTTTTCGCTGGACAACGTCGATCCGGCGGATTATCTGGAGGCGCGCAAGGTGATTGAGCGGGCGGTCATGCCGCTGACGGTCAGACGGATCACCCCGGTCATGCTGCGGCAGCTGGAAAATCTGACGGAGAAAATGGAAGACCCCGGCACTTCGCCCGAGGAAGCCGATCTTGCCGACCGTGATGGTGCCTTTCTGCGCGATATTATGCTTTTCGACCACAACGGTGGTCTGTGTGCCGTCCACCTTGAACGGTACGGGCGTGGAGTCAAGGACATACCCATATGCGCTGCACTGCTCAATTAACTCGTAATTCCCGAAGCCAAGAGGTTCGGGCATCATCAGCTTGCCTGTGGTATCGGTGTAATAGGTGTCGATATCCACCGGTGTTGGGTAATTGATATGCTGGACGATATATTCACCTGTGTCCGTATTTCTGACCTTGAACCCTACGCCTGCGGCGGGGATAACCTTGCCGGTTTCCGCATCCTTTTTCACGATTTCGATCAGGGATTCAAATGTGGCATTGTTGATAAGATAGCGGTAAACCTCGTTGTTCTCACTTACAAACACATCAAAGGCAGGCATCAGCTCCTTGCCGTCCCAGCCTTTGGTTTGTTTCACCGTGTATATTCCGTATGGGAGCAGTTTAGACTCGGCGAAACCATACGAATCACAAATAAGGGTATCTCGCTCAGTCTCCTTTGCATCCGCATAACTTCCGGCGCTTTTTAGGAACACCTGAAATTCTGCGTCTTCTTTGGGTGTTTCGATCTGTGTTTCGCCGTCATCGCAATGTTTTATGACGGCGATTTTTCCTTTCTTGACCGTTTCGTAAGAGTCAAGCGGCGGCGCAAGATTGAACTCTGCCGTATAGAGCTTCGCTTCTGCGCCGATATGCAAAGATTCTGTGTTGAGCAGATACCCCTCGCTTGGCTCGATCTCGCGCAGGCTCCAATCATTTCCGCAGATATAGGATTTTGTGGTGAACTGTCCGCTGTGGTCGGTTTCGTAGACATCCATAAGCTGCTCGCCGTTTAATACACCGTATTTTGCTCCGGCGAGAGAAGCGTCACCCTGCGGCAGTCCTTTTTCACTGTCGGATTTGGTGGCGGTGAGGCTCCATTTTTTGAGGACATTGTGGAAGCTCTTGTCGGTCACCTTATTCCACTCGATTACTGCTGTCTGTTCGGGAGGCACGACATATTTGATATCGGTATCCACCTCTTCGAGAGTATACGGTGTGCTGCCTGAAATGAGTACATCTTTGAAGATCGCCGTACCTGATGCATCGGTCACAGCATATTCATCTACCTTCAGCCCCGCGAGGGAGGTGCCGTAAAGATGAAATTTTACACCTTCAACCATATTGTCCTCCGAGGTCTTGATCACCTTGAGGTCGCCGCGTTTGAGAACGTTGTTGAATGTTACGGTTGCCGTCTGCCCGGATACCACAGTGACTCTGCGGCTTTCCTGCGGTTCATATTTGTTTTCCGTCTGTTCGGTTACGGTATAAATTCCCGAATTGAGATTATCCACCTGAATCTGGCCTCCGTTTGCCGTCTTAACAGTTTCATCTATACCATTGCCCTGAATGCGGAAAGGAATCCCATCAACCTTGCCGTCCTCGGAGGTTTTTACGATCTTTGCCGAGCCATAGGATACCTTGATATTGAGATAACCTTTTACAGGATCGTTGACCTCCTGTGCGTAGGTGACGGTATCCTGCAGCTCTCCGTTAGGGCCGTAAACACCGTCCGTCCAAGTGATGACGCCACGCCTTTGCGAATTTTTCTTTTCTGCGGTAATCGTGACGGTACTGCTCGGCGCTTTGTCGGCGGTGATCGTCAGCTTATTTCCATTTACGGAAAAATGAATTCCCGAAACACTTGCAGAAAAAGAGTAACTCCCAAGCACATTGTTTTTGTCGGTGAGCGTGGCTGTGTACTTTTCGCCGTCCCATTCCAGTTCAATATTCTGCGCTTTACCTGTGGATTTGGAGAAGAAGCTCGGCACTTTGGAATGGGTCTGCACGCTTGCCGCAATGGAATTGTAGTAGTTCATAATCTTACTGCGTAAAGGATGGTTTGTGTTGATCTGATCGAGAATAGCGTCTTTGCCGCCGGTGCTGACCTTGTTAAAGTCTGCGTCACGCTCGCCAACCACAGTTTCCCAAATTAAAAGCTGCGTGGCGACAGCGTGAGCCAGCTTGTCGCCGCCCTCATTCTGCGAACGCCAAGAGGTCGAAATCGTCCCCGTGTAGCCATATTGCATGATTCTGCCAATAAACAGTTTTATATCATCGGGGGAAATGGTTTTGTTGTAGGACGAGGGATAATTATCCCAAAAGTTTTCACCTGTTTTGGTGAAACGATCACCTGTTTTCAGAGGGACGCCAATCTCAATACAGTAACAGATATTTCCGTTGTATGATCCCATAGCATAAACAGAGGTGTAGCGGGATGTGTCGGTCGCCCAGCCGTTCATAAATTCATGGCTGCCGTGTCCCCATTCGCCGCTGTAGTTGTCATCCCCGTCACGGGGGAAGGAGACAAGATACACCTCATCGGTTTCTTCTGTGGCGTAGGCGGTCGTACCAAAGCCCGCAAGGGTGGTAACGCACATCAGCGCCGCAAGAAACAGCGACATTATCTTTTTGACTTTTTTCGTTTTCACTTGAAAACCTCCTTGAAATGAAAAAACGCACCGTGATTTTTACACAGTGCGTTTATATTGAAATATCCAGTTTTGATTTTGGTTTAAGCGTAGCCGATATATAAATCGTAGCTCCCATCGGAGCGTTCCTCCGCCCATATCCAGACATCGGTAATATCCTCGTCCTTACTGTACCGGTTTAAGCGGCTTTCAATATCCCGTTCCAGATACAGGCTGTGCGCACCTGCTGTGATTGGATTGTCCCAGCAGTCAACCGCCGAGCTTTCCAGCCGCAGCCCAATGCTCACAGCGTAGGTTTTCGCATAGTCGATCCAAGTCTGAATGTTAAAGTCGGGAATGGTGAGTTCTTCGGGCAGTGCGGTTTCCTGCGGCGGCTCGCTCTGTGGCGGTTCTTCCGCAGGTGGCTGTGTCGGCGCAGGTTTTGGTTTTTGCGTTTCCGGTTCTTCCGGCTGCGGTGCAGGTGAGACTGGATTTATTTTTTCTTCTGCCGGTGCAGGCTCTTTGGATTCATCAGCATCCTCCGTGCCGGAAGGCTCTGCCGGGGGTTCTGTTTGTTCTGCCTGCTGCTGTGTTTCGGATACGCTTTCTGCCGGACTCTCCGATTCTGCCGGAGCAGACGGACTGGCAGGAATCTCATTGTTTGGTTCGGCAGCCGATGTTACATCTGCCAAAGTGCCGACCGAGGATGGATTGTCGGTTATCGTCAGCGGCGGTTCTTGCTTACCGCACCCTGCAAGGCTGATGAGCGTCAGACCTGCGAGGAGGAGCGCGTATCGTTTCAGTTTTATCATACGGATCACCTCTGACTATAAGGATACGGAAAAAAGCCTGAAAGTCCAGCGAGAATCGGCTGTTTTTTGAAAAAATCACATTCTCTGCTCAAAAACCGGGGCTTCATCTTCCTCCTGATCTTCCAAGCCCTGCGATTCATCTTCTTCCATTTGAAGCCGCTGTTCATAGACTTCCAAAACCGCGTCATTGACAGCATTGCGGGAGGTTTCATTCAGAGCAAACGCCACATCCGAATACTGCATATTGCCGTTTCGGTCTTTGTAGGAACGGTACGGCATTCTTGCGAACAGACCGTTTTTGCTGTCCATAACGGCGATATCCCTGATCACATACTCGCCGCCGAGGATTACGCTGGCGTATGCCTTGATGCGGTTGTCTTTTCCGATAAAACGGTCAATTTGTGCTTTTACTTTCATTTGAGATCATCCTTTCCATTATAAAGAGAAAAAATAGAAGCCCATATTGGACTGTACTTCTTCCAGTGAGATATCTTCGATTTCCTTAAAGCGCTGCATATATTTCTGCATTTCTTCATCTGTGAGAGAACGGAAGTTTTCGCCGTCTTCGCCCACTACGAAAAACGGACCGGCAATCACATCACCGTTTAAGCGGCGGTTGCCGTCCATACCGTTGAGTTTTGATTCCTCATTGCAGACGAGCAGCGTGCCGTCACCGTTGCCAATGACCTCAATCAAGCCGCCGACTGTTTCCTGTAAATCATCAAGCTGGTCGGTAATAAACAGCTCATGAGGAGACTCGTGCGGCTCTACCATCAGAACACGAAGCGTTTTAGGCATTTTTCTCACCGCCCTGCTGTTCCGCCCATTTTACCGATAAATGAATGAGGGCGGCGCGCTGTTCATCGGCGGAGAGACCGTCAAGAAACTGCAGCAGCGTGATGCCGTCCGCCTGCTTGTTGACAGCAGGCCGTGTTCCTTTGCAGTTATCGCAGATTTTCTCTCGTCTGACCATAATGGTTCGACCATCCTGCTCGGTAAAGGACAGTACATCGTTATACTGAAAGCCGGCACGCCTGCGAATTTCATAGGGAATCGTAATTCTTCTTCGCTTGCCGAGAATACGGTACAGCTTATTCATCGCCATCATCCTCTCCGAAGCATTCGTTCATTTGCTCTTTCAGGCATTCGCCGCAGCAGGGGCAGCAGTAAGGACAGCCTTCGCAGTCCTCGTTGAAAGTTTCGCAAAAGTCTTCCTCCGGTACTTTCTGAATGACGATGCGTCCACCGTCTGCGAATGCCTCTACCATTATGCCGGGGGAAATTCCCGCAGAGGTAAGTGCTTCTGCAGGTACGGGGATCATTCCAAATTTATATCGTTCCATTATAAATTATCCTTTCATTTAAGATTTCTTGTGGATCAAAACCATGAAACAGTGTGAGCTGAACGCAGGATCGGGCAAGCTCGGTGGTGTCGTAATTGGAGATCAGGAGTTCAGGGTACTGCTTTCCGTTATCGTATCTCTGTGCGATATTGGAAAGCCTTGTCGTTCCCTCAATTACGATGCCGTGGCGGGTATAAAGCTCTCGGATAAATTCGCAGTCGTTATAGGAAAGCAGGAATTTTCCTTTTATAGAAAACAGTGCTTCGGCAAGTCCCTGATGGTCAAAACCATCGGCAGACACCGCTTCATAGTACTGATCTGCCTGATAATACGGCGGATCGCAATAGAAGAAGCTCTCTGGTCGGTCATATTGTGAAATGAGCTTTACACAGTCCTTGTTCTCAACAATGACCTTTTGCAGCCTGACCGCCGCTGCTTCTATCAGGGGAAAATTGTTCCACATGGCGTGCGGCTGGCTGCCAAAGGTAGAGGTTCCGGCTGCGTAGCTGTATCGGATCAGCGCATAGTAATAAGCGGCTCTGCGCACATCGGGCAAAACTGCCTGCGAATGAAGCATTTGCTTCATATATTCAAAATCAAGGCGGGAGTTGAGCAGATACCGTAGTTCGCCGCAGAGTTTTTCCGGCTGCTCCCGTACACACCGGTACAGATTGACAAGGTTTCCGTTGAAATCATTGAACACTTCAAAATCGTTTCCGGGCGGTTTGTAAAACAGCACCCAGCCCGCGCCTCCGAACACCTCGATATATCTCTTGTAGTCCAGCGGAAAACGGACGAGAATTTCGTCTCGAAGGGCTTTCTTACCGCCCACCCAAGCCATAAAGCTGTTAATTGTTGATCACCTCCTTTGCGGAGGCGTCTGCGTGTATGAATTTCCGCAGAAAACAAACGAGGCCGTTTTCCATGTACGGAATTCCATACACGCAAAACGGCCTCGTTTTTAATCTCGATTATTCAGTTTTTTATTGAGCCTGTAGATTTTTTGCTCGTATTCGGTGATACGGTTCACCTGCACACAGCACAAAATCACTGCGGCAATACAACCGCCGAGCAAAAGACCGATCAAAAAGTTCAGCATAGTTTCATCACCTAGTTTTCCTGTTCATAGTATATTTATTGATTTCACAATGTCCGATGCATTCAAAACCGCCAACGCGCATAAGCCCTGAACGAAAACCTCCGATACCTGCAAACATATCAAAAAATTGAATTGCCATAGGGCATCGTGCCCTTTGTTTTCACATCATCCTTTCCTTACTGCATTTTCATGCTGAAGTCCTCCGACTCTGCCATTGTCTGTTCTTCTGCCAATTCCTCAGAGGTTAATTTTCGGAAACTGTCCTCGCCGGGGACGATGCCAAGCTGTCTGCCGTTATCAAAATTACAGTGCAGCGTTCCCATATCATCGACAACTGCGACCGTGCCTCTTGTGTTTGGCTCAACGGGGCGGGGATCATCGCCCATCTGTAAAAGCATGATGCGTGTGCCGGGCGGATAGTTATCCTTCATACGCTGTGCAAAGCGCCGTTCTGCTTCAAATTTGTTCATCTCATTCCATCTCCATTCCAAATAATTCTTCCGGCGACCAAGTAAAGCTAAAATTTACTTCCTCTATATTGTCACAGTAATCTGTAAGGAAATTGCTGCCGGATTTAAGCCGTGAGGAAAACTGCAGAATATCCGAATAGGATGCTTCGCTTGTTTCTCCCTCGCCATAGAGGTAAGCATCGGCATGAACCAACACTTCTGTTTCTTCATCGATATATTTCAGAAAGTCATCGAATTCATCCCAATCCTCCAAATCATCGTATTCTCTCGGAATTCCGCCAACGAGAAAACTTACTGCGTCATTTCCTGCTGTTACAGTTACCTGAGAAAAGAGTAAGGCCATATTTCATATCCCTCCAATCTGCTGTTCTTCGAAGCTATGATTTTCAGACATAACGCACCTCCGTATTATTTAAGACTGCAGTACCAAAGCGGGCGATAGCTGCCGCCTGCACAATCAGACGGAAAGCGTTGTCGGAGACGATGCCGCTGTCCGCCAGCTCGCACAGCGATATTTGTTTTTCGCCGGTCTGCAGTTCCTTAACCGCTTTCCATAGGGCATAGCTGTCTGTGGAAACATTTCCGAGACGGACGCTTTTTAAATCCACTTTTCCGTTTGAAGTGAATAGGTGTTTTGTTTTTATCCACAGTGTATGGTCAGCAGTCAGCAGATACAAAACAGCGAGAGTCTTTTTGCCGGGCTTTCGCATAGATAATCGCTCGGCTTCAAAAATCTGCTTATGCCGGTTGTTTTGAAATATCATGGTTGCATCATCCTTTCGGTGGTATATTTGTGACAGGCGTTTTTGGAATGCTGTATTTTGGGCGTCTTTGAAAACAGCTTTTACCGCATCTCCAATAGTAGCCGCGCCGCATCCAAGCCGGATTTCCAACACAGGACAGAGCGTCAAGGTACATCCATTCTTTTTTCTGTAGTAGAGACAAAGTCTGCAATCGCAGTCTTTCTTGGTGTATTGATACAATCTGCGCAACCGACCTCCGCCTTTCTGTGTGCCGTAGGGCAGTTTTTTCATGATCGCCTCCATACTGTTGAGGGCGGGGGTATTGGTAAAATACATTTTGTCAGCTCCTTTTCTTGAAATAAGAACCCGACCCGCCTGCGCAATCAAAGATTGCGGGCGGGTACCCCGGAACCTTGTTGCTTACGTAATGAAAAAAGCCCGAAGTCTTTTGCAAAACTTCGGGCAGTTAAACGCAAAAACGGCAGACAAGTTTTTAGCGACTTGTCTGCCGTTTAAATCGGTTATTCGGTTTTTACGGGAGTTCAGTTCTATCCGCAAAGCAAAAACAGCTGTTTTATATCTACGAATATGCATCTTGAAATCCCGGCGTTTGGACTGCAAAAAACCCCGATAAAATCGGGGTTTATGCGGAACATATCTTTTTTATGTTCCTATTATGGCGGAGAAGGAGGGATTCGAACCCTCGAACCGCTGTTAACAGTTACACGATTTCCAATCGTGCGCCCTCGACCAAGCTAGGCGACTTCTCCATTACTAATATTTTCTTAACCAAACGCAGATATTATACTATAATTTAAATTTTCAGGCAACTACTATTTTATAAAATTTACACAGCGCTATTATACAAAGGATAGTGCGGTCAAAAATAGTCGAATTTGCATTCCTGCTGCGTTGCTTTCCCTCCATGTATGCCCGGTAAATGCCGTTTCTGTGCCTTACATAGGCGCAAATTCAATCATTTTTGGCTCTGCGGCCTCAGCCTTTAAACAGTTTATCTATTCTCAAGGCAGACAAGGGGGAACAAAAAAGCGCACACGGACTGAGTATAAGCCCAGAAGACCGGCAAATTTTCCGGATGCGGCTCATTATCACTTTTACACTAACACCCCGTAAGCGAAACAAATTTTATATCTGCTGAATCATTAGTTTGCGGCATAATTGTACCAGCCTTACGCCTCGGACAAATCTTTATAACAGCAGTCCAGGCCGGCATGGCACTCAAAAATCCCATTGGCATTAATTTTATATTGCCTATATGCTCCCACTAACGGCAGACTTTCCGCCTGAATACCCGTGAAAGCAAAAGCTGTTTCAGTTTTCACTGCTCTTTTCCGTTTCTTTAGGAGAACCGGCAGCTATACCCAATTCCCGGCAAGCCGAAAGCAAATCCGCATGCACGCCCGCAGCTATCCTGCGCTCCAATTCATTGCTGTCTATTTCAGGCTCCAGTCCCATATCCGCCTCAAGCTTTTTTAATCCTCCGCCAGACCAGGCCGAGAGCTCTTCCAAAGCCTGCCTGAGATTTTCCATTTGGCTTAAGGCGGCGCTTTTAAGCTCTTCTACACCCTTTTCACAGCTTTTAAGGCGGTCGCGGAATTCTTCCTTCTGGCGTTCCAGCCGCTGATTTTCTTCCCTGGCGCGTTCCTTGTATTCATTTTCAATTTCCAGCGCCCGGCCTGTAGCGTCTATCAGCACCTCAGATATAATGTTTTCCTTTTCTTTAAGCGCCGAGCACTCTTTATTAATGCGTTCGTTTTCCTCCCGCAGTGCCGCCAGCTCCTCTTCCAGGCTCCTGAGCCTAGTTTCGTACTCCTCTTTAAGCGAATTTATATATTCATCCGCCTCGGTCTTTTTATACCGTCCCATAAAAGCTTTCATATTTTCTCCGCCCATTATGCTTTATTAATTCTTTAATTACTCCCAATTCCTCCGAAGCAGCCATTAAACTGCCACTGCCCTAAGCAAATTCAGCCATATAATATAAGCTTAAGCAGCCCTAAACCGCTTTTTCACATTTGATAAGCGGCACCAGCATCCCTATCTGCTGTATTGCTGCAAAAGCTGGTTCTTAAGGTCAAAAAGCTTCTGCGATAAATCCACTTTATAAACATGCGGCCTTTTCAGACGCTTATATTCATCCCAGAGCGTCCCCATCTGCTCTTTATGATACGCCTGGATATCAGGAAGAGATGGAGATTGATAAACCTGCCTTCCCTCAATAAAAATAGGAACCAGAAGTTCTTTTGCTGTAAAATTGGTAATGGTCATACGTTTCCAGGTTTCAGCAGGGTCGAATATGGTCAGCGGCTGGGAGGTATCTATGCTTTCCTCTTCCAGGGCAATAAGGTCGGCAAGCGCTTTTCCCGAAACATTATCATACAGTCTGAAAACTTTCTTTATGCCGGGATTAGTCATTTTAACGGGATTTTCGGAAATTTTCATTTTGGGATAAACCACCCCGTCCACTATCTCTGCCGACAATTTATATACTCCGCCCAGAGCCGGCAAATCATCGCTGGTTATCATTTTAGTGCCTACGCCCCAAACATCTATGGCAGCTCCCTGTGTCCTAAGATCCCATATTACATCCTCATCCAAATCGCCCGAAACAAATATCTGCGCATCGTTAAAGCCAGCTTCATCCAGCATAGCCCGCGCCTTTTTGGAAAGATAGGCAAAATCGCCCGAATCCAGCCTTATGCCTACAGGCTTATACCCCTTTTCACGCAGCTCCTTAAATACGGTTATAGCATTGGGAACGCCGCTTTTAAGCGTATCATAGGTATCTACCAAAAGCATGCAGCTGGTCGGATATACCGCCGCGTAAGCCCTGAAAGCCTCCAGCTCGCTCGGAAAGGACATAACCCAGCTATGCGCATGGGTGCCCTTTGCCGGCAGGCCGTACTGCTGACCGGTAAAAACATTGCTCGTCGCCACACAGCCGCCGATTATGGATGCACGCGCGCCGTATATGCCCGCGTCCGGCCCCTGCGCACGCCTGAGCCCGAACTCCAGCACTCCCTTGCCTCCAGCGGCGTATACTACCTTGCTGGCCTTAGTCGCTATAAGAGTCTGATGGTTTATAATATTCAGCAGCGCGGTTTCTATCAGCTGCGCCTCCATAATAGGAGCCTTAACCCTTAAAAGAGGCTCGGAAAAGAATACCGGTGTCCCTTCGGGAATGGCATAAATGTCCCCGGTAAACTTGAAATGGCGCAGATAATCCATAAACTGCTCGTCAAATATACCTAATGAACGGAGGTAATCCAAATCCTCCTCGGCAAAATGCAGATTATTTATATATTCTATCGCCTGCTCCAGGCCAGCCATAACCGCATATACGCTGTTATTCTGCAACGGCCTGAAAAACATATCAAAAACAGCTACGTTTTTATCCATGCCGTATTTTAAATAGCCGTTCATCATGGTGAGCTGATATAAATCAGTCAGCATAGTTAAATTGCGTTCCACTGCCAATCCCCCCTTCAGATGTCGTCCTCATCTTCTCCGGCTTCTGAATCTGCCTGCGCGGGCTCTTCTTCGCTTCCGCCTTCGGATGGAGCTTGCTCTCCGGCATTTTCTTCCTGGCTTTCGTTCGGCGCTTCCGTACCGTCGTCCTCAGCGCTACCGTCTTTCTGCTCCTCCGAAGCTTCGCTGGTTTCCTCGACGCCTGCGCTTGAAATACCGTCTCCCGGCTTATGCACATAATATATGGAACCAGGCGTCGCACAGCCCGCCAGGCCTTTTTTGACCCGCGAATACATAACTATTAAATAAATTAAAGAAGCTATAACCAGCGCAACGCTCAAAAGATGGGACACCGGCAGGTCGAGAAAATGCGTCTTGAGCTGGTCTGTTCTGAGCAGTTCCACGCATGCGCGCTCAATTCCGTAAAGCAGGAAATAATATGCGCAAATCTCACCTGAAAATTTTTGTCTGCGCCTGTACAGGACAAGGAACAGACATAACAGCAGGCACCACATGGATTCATAGAAAAACGTGGCCTGATACCAGCCTGGTTCCATGCCCGAAGGAGGATTTTCTATATATGTAGCATAAGGGAACCATTGCCAGCTGGGATTGGTGACCGGCTGCCCAAAGGCTTCCTGATTGATAAAATTGCCCCAGCGCCCTATAGCCTGTCCAATGGCAAGGCTGGGAGCGGCAATGTCAAAAAGCACGGACAGCTTAAACTTCTTTATCCTGCTGTATGCAAAAATACCCAGCGCTCCGCCTATTACGCCGCCGTATATTGCCAGGCCGCCGTCCCATATCCTGAAAATCGCCATAAAATCATTAGCGAACGTACCCTGGGTATCGAATACTACATAATACAGCCTTGCAAACACAATAGCGCATATGACCCCCACCAGAGTCATATCCAGCACCACATCCGTGCTTATCTTGCGCCGCTTAGCGTCCCATATAGCAAGAGCTATGCCCGCGGCAACGCCCAAGGCTATAAGTATCCCGTACCACCGGATATCTATTCCCAAACCGAACAAATTTCTTATGGCTACTTTATCAATGGCCAAAAACCCCATGAAAGAGCCCCCTTTTTAAATTTTAATTCCTGTCAACGTCCCTTAAGCATATATAAAGCAAAAGAAAGGCCAAACTTATATTACATTATAAATGCGCCGAGGGAATAAGTCAACAATGAGCCGCAAAAAAGCGGGACAAGTTTCAAAAAACTTTCCCGCGTAATTGTGTTTATAATGAATGGGAACGCTTTTCGCCCCGCATGATTATTATATACGTTTTTTTGCTCATTATTCATAAATTTCGTCGATATTTAAATAGATAAGGCAGATTAAATAAAAAATCGTTTTCACTGCCGTCATCCTTCGTATATATTTAAAAAAGTCCGGGGCGCCGGGGCGGGGGCGGCGTTTGCGGCCGGAAC
>OLIW01002684.1_pt1 | contig 12671 bp, 15 predicted proteins | sample 1601321 | NCBI WGS metagenome assembly OLIW01 (sample SAMEA2452114, study PRJEB22498) | human gut metagenome | reverse complement strand
ACAAGAGGTCAAAAAGAGTAAAATTTAAAAAATGGGATTTATGAGCCCCCCCCCCCCATTTGACTTTAAGATTTTTCAATGAAGTCATTGTATATCCTCCTATTCTTATTATAACAGGTATTTAAAATTTTTCAATATAAATTGCGAAATATTTAAATTTATGATAAAACTACTAAGTGGAGGTTTTTTATTATGCCAAAAGTTTCTGTGATTATGCCGGTTTATAATGTAGCAAAGTATCTTCCAATGTGCTTGGAAAGCATAGTATCTCAAACTTTAACCGATATAGAAATCTTGTGTGTAAATGATGGTTCAACAGACAATTCGCTCGACGTCTTGCAGCAGTTTGAAGAGAAAGACAAAAGAATAATTATTATTGATAAAAAAAATGAAGGCTCAGGTATTGCCCGTAATACGGCACTTGAACGAGCACAAGGTGAGTATGTCTACTTCGTAGATTCAGACGATTGGCTGGATAACAATGATGTTTTAAAAAAGATTACAGAAAGAGCAGACAGTGAAAATTTAGATATTTTGATTTTTGGCGGGCTTTCGTGCTACGAAAACAATGGGAAAATTAAAAAAAGCAAGGGTGGCTATTCTTTGAAAAATCTTCCCAACAAATATAAAAATCGAGTGTTTTCGTCTAAAGATATTAGAAAAGACATTTTCAAATTCCCTTCAACAGTCTGGACAAAGCTCTACCGTCGAGAATTTTTAATAAAAAATAATATAAAATTCCAAACTCTCGGCGTAGGTCAAGATCAACTGCCGTTTTTCCACTCGATGATTACTGGAGAAAGAATAGCAGTCTTAGATGAATGTCTGTATTGTTACCGGAAAAACCGTGCTGGTTCTGCAATGACGGTTAAAAAGAAAAAGAATTTTTCACCGATATATGTAGTTTGGGGAATTGAAGAGCTTTTGAAAAATTTAGGGATGATAGAAGATTATGACTACTTGTTTATAAATAAATATTTTGGCAAAGCAACATCTTGGCTCGGGAATTTTCAAGAAGATTTGAAAGATGATTACTACAAGGAATACATGAAACTTTTAGAACACTTAAAGAGGAATTATAAAGGCTGGTGGAAATACTTTAATCCTCAAAGAAAAGACGGTTATTGGAAGTTAAAAACAAAACAATTTTTAGCAAAACAGAAATACGCAGTTTACAAATAAATATGTTCATGTTACAATGACTGATGTCGATGTGGCAGGTGGCATCGAGGCAAGAACAGAAAGAAAACGATTGAATATCGTTTTCGCCAGAAGCCCGAGGATAAGTGCGAACGTAAGAGAGCACCTCCGCCACAAAAGACAAGTGAAAATTTAATAACAATCTTATATGTCGATGTGGCGGAATGGTAGACGTGCACGTTTGAGGGGCGTGTGGAGAAATCCGTGGGGGTTCAAGTCCCCCCATCGACATTTTTTAAAAGAGTTTATAAGTGCAAGTACCAAAAATTTCTAAACAGCAATATGAGCCAAATTTTAAAGCTGTTTATTTAAGTGCAAAAAGTTTTTCGAGACAACAGAATGAAGTTGCTAATACAATGATTAAAGAATTTAAAAAACTTTTGCATCCAAAAAACAAAATAACTTTACAAGATGTATTTAAAAAGAAAGGATATGATTTTGTAATTGAGCCTAAAGATAATGAATTAATTTCCTTAAATGCTTATCGAGGATTTAGGCTTGAAGTTACCGGTGTTAACAGATATGCAACTTACAATAAAGATGAATGTTTTCATGTAGGACATTATAATGTTGAGGCTGTATCCAATTTAGCTAACGATTTGAAAAAAATATTATTCTCATTTTAAAATTATTCTCATATTATAATAAACTTGCGTATTTTATTTTTATTTAATAAGTTTCAGATACAACAATGGATAAGGGTTGCCTTGTTCATCAGTTTCTGTTCTTTTGTAAACCTGAAAATTATTGTTTTCATAAAATCTTTTAGCATTTGGATTTTGCTCATTAACTGCTAATTCCTTTATAGAAAAATTTTTTATTCCATGTTGAATTAACTCTGTACCAATCCCTTTACCTCTTTCATCTGCACTTACAAAAAGCATTTCAAGCTTATGTTTTTCAATACCCATAAATGCAATCGGATTGTTATCTTCGTTTACAGCTACTATTAAATTTGTAATTTCCTTTAATGCCGATGGAACATATTGTTTAATATTTTCAATTTCAGTTTCTGATAAAAATAAATGCGTTGCCCTGACTGAATTTTCCCATACATTAAGCAATTGTTCAATTAGTTTTTGTGTTCTTTTCTTTTTGTCAAAATTTATTAGTTCCATAATAAGATTATACTACCAGAAATTCTTTATTGTTTTTTTTTATAACTAGCACAAAAACAGATTCCTGTCGGCACGGCTTATGCAATTTGGACGGGCATTGGGCCTCTTATAGATAAAATCGTCATGGCTATGTGGCAAATTCTTAATGTAAAAAGCCGGGAAAGTAAGGACGAATAACTTGGCGGTACTCAGCGTAAAAAAAAGAGCCCTTTTTAGGGGGCTCTTGGAACAAATTTTCGTTCATTCCTCAAATAGTGTGAAGTGTAGTGTGTGCTTAAAATTTTGTTTGATTCCTCAATTTTAAGCTTTCCTCGTGTTCATATATATAAAAAATTTTTGTAATATAAAATTGCTATATTTTGTGTATTAAATATATATTTGTTACATAAGTTAATATAAGATATTTTAAAAAGTTGTCAATTGCGGGAATATGAAATATATTAGATATTAGTCTTGTATGTGAAAGAGGAGAATTATGAAGATTTTAATTTCAAACGACGACGGCATAGCCGCAAACGGAATTCGCGTGCTGACAAAAGAATTATCAACAGAACACGATGTTTATGTTATAGCACCGGATAGAGAAAGGAGCGCCGCCGGACATTCATTGACATTGCATACCCCGCTTCGTGTTGAAGAGCTTGAAGCTATAAACGGCGCAAAAAGAACTTGGGTAACAACAGGCACCCCCGGAGATTGCGTAAAAATTGGAATAAATGCAATTCTTTCACCTGAAGAACAGCCGGATATCGTTATTTCAGGAATTAACCATGGGCCAAACTTAGGCTCTGATATTTTGTATTCAGGTACGGTTAGCTGTGCTATGGAAGGCGCTATGATGGGTATTCCAAGTATTGCCGTGTCATTAGCGAGCATGCAGACTGATTACGATGATTTTCAATTTACCGCGCAATTTGTAAAAGGTATGCTTAAAAGATTAAAAGATTTTAATTTTCCTAAAAAAACGCTTTTAAATGTAAATGTTCCGTTGCTTGATATGGATGATATTGCAGGAATTGCTATAACTGAATTAGGCGCAAAAATGTTTACAAACACATACGAAAAGCGTGTCGACCCTCGCGGTAAGGTTTATTATTGGATGGCAGGCGAACTTACAAATGAGCCCAACGACTCGAATTCAGACATTGCAGCCGTCAGAAACAACAAAATCTCTATAACTCCGGTAACTTATGAAATGACTAAAGAAGAAGTTATGACGGATTTAGAGAAAACGCTTTGTAACCATGAGGCTTGTGATTGGATGTAGAAAAAAGGTCTCTTAATGAGACCTTTTCAATTTTAACTTGCAAAGTTGTAAATTCCGGATCTGGTGATTACCATACCCTGCCTTGTGCCTGTAAAATGTACTATATCAGGTTTGTTTGCGGTGCCAAAATCAAGATAAATAAGTTTTTCATTTTTTGAAGGGTTTGAAATAACATGAGAGCCGTCTTGATTTGCTGGAAAACAGATTGCATCGCCTTGCTTCAACTGAATTTCTCCTTTTTCAGTTTTTACAGAAGCTTCTCCGCTTATAATATAGAAAACTTCTTCGTTTTCTTCATGGTAGTGGTAACCATATGCGTAATTTCCAGGTTCTACTTCAACAAAGTTAGCGCTGCATTTACTGATTAAGTCTTTAGGAATAATTGATTTAACAGTAAAAGTATTACCATTTTGTGATTGTACTTCTGCGTCTGCATCGCTGTAATTTTTTACAAGAATTTCGTTCATAAAAACCTCCTTTAATTTTTAACAGTTTCATGTTAAAATATTAGAGTAATAATGTAAAGTAGGCACTTTTTTGTAATGCAGTATGTAAAAAGTAACTATTAAGATATAAGAGGTTTTTATGATAGATAAGCAAGATTTGCCAGAATGTCCGGTTGCAGTTTTATTAAAATTAATAGGTAATAAATGGAAAATTTTAATAATAAGAGATTTGCTGACTGGCACAAAGCGATTTAAGGCGCTGCAAAGAAGCGTTGGATGTTCACAGAAAGTTTTAACAGAAAATCTAAAAGAGCTTGAGGCAAGCAAACTTATAACAAGAAAGGTTTATGCAGAAGTTCCACCCAGAGTCGAATATTCATTATCCGAAACCGGCAAGACTTTGAATCCCGTATTAAGCGCAATGGCAGATTGGGGAAAAAATTACAAACATTCTTGTAGTAAATAAACAGCGGCTGTTATTTAGAAACCGTGATGTTTACCCAGGCTAATTTACCTCTTTTGTTAATCTTTAGAGGGATTTCTTTTTTAGTTTCTTGTGGGGCAAATTCTGATTTTTGATAATTTATTAAGAATTTCATGAATTCAGGGCTAAACATTAATAAACACTCCTTATCACACTTTTTTAATTAAGAATACACATACTACCTATATATATAAAAACACAAAAAATGTTGTTCTTGTCAAATTTTAAACAATAATTTACATATATTAATATGATTTCTTTTGTAATATAATCTATATACGAGAGGTGTTTTATGAAGCAGTCATCAATAATTGATATAATTTCACCGGTGATGGTAGGACCGTCAAGCTCACATACGGCAGGCGCTGTGAGATTGGGGCTTATGGCCAGAAATATTTACAACGATATTCCTGACAAAGTTATTTTCAGGCTATACAATTCTTACGCTCAAACGGGCAAGGGGCATGGCACTGATAAAGGGCTTTTAGCCGGAGTTCTTGGGCTTGGGGTTGACGATACAAGAATTAAAGATATTTTTAACCTTGATGTTTCAAAACAATTCACTTATGAATTTGAATATTTAGAGGATTTTAACAGACATCCAAACGCTGTTGATTTTATATTCAAAGGAAAACGCGATATGATGATATCTGGGGATTCACTTGGTGCGGGTGAAGTTTCAATTAAGAAGATCGACGGCTTTTCTGTTAATTTGACTGGGAAATACAACACCTTACTTCTTGTTTATAAAGATGTGCCTAATATGATTTCTCGTGTCACAAATTCAATTCACGTCAATATAGCGTCATTCTACTGCGATAGAAGTGCAAAAGGTGAAGAAGCCTCTATGTGCATTTGCCTTGACAGCGATATCAGCCAAAAAGTCATTGATTTTCTGGGATTAATTGATGATGTTTATATGATTAGATATATTAAAAAATTGGAAAGTTAATATGGATAAAATTATTACAACGTTTAAAGAGTTAGAAATTGCATGCAATAGATTAAAAAAGCCTATTTATGAAATTAGTCAGGATAATGAGGCCCGATTGGCTGAGATTACAGTGGCGGACTTTAGAAAGATAGTTAAGAAAAGCCTTGGCGCAATGAAAGAAGCCATTCAAACAGGCTTGAAAAGCAAAGAAATGTCTATAAGCGGTATGTGCGGTGATGATTGTGTAAGACTACAACAAAGTTACGGTCAAAGAAAAGCAATTTTTGGTGAAACGTTTGAAAAAATTACAACATACGCGCTTGCTGTAATTGAAGAAAACCTTCGTATGGGCAGGATTGCTGCTTGCCCTACTGCGGGTTCGTGTGCGATTGTTCCGTCTGTTTTGATAGGTGTAAGCGAGGATTTAAATCTATCCGAGGATGAGCAAATCAATGCTTTAATTACTGCTGGTGAAGTCGGGCGTATTATCTCAAATAAAATTGCTTTGGCAGGAGCTGTCGCAGGATGTCAGGCAGAATGCGGTGTTGCATCGGCAATGAGTGCCGCGGCGCTTACCCAGTTAAGAGGCGGCTCAGTTGATGAAATTCTTAATTCTGTTGCTTTAGCTATGAAAAATCTTCTCGGGCTTACTTGCGATCCCGTATGCGGATTAGTCGAAATCCCTTGTGTAAAACGTAATCCGTTTCTTGCGATACACGCGGTTACAGCATCAGAACTTGCGCTTGCTGGTGTTAAATCAAAAATACCCCTCGATGAGGTGATTGACGCGCTGGAGCAGACCGGAAAATTAATGTCTCCGATGCTGAAAGAAAGTTCTCAAGCTGGTCTTGCAACAACAAAGACCGCTCTTAAACTCAAAGAAACTCTTTTTAAAAGTTGATATTTTGCTGAAGATTTACATAAATAATATTATTAGAATAAAAAACAACTACTGGCACTTTGTATTTGCCCTCTCCCAGATTGGGAGAGGGAGCAGGAGTTGGCGAGATTTAGCGAGCCTTACTCCTGCGGGTGCAGGTTTGCCTCTTTTGGGGCCCTCTAAAGAGGGGCGGTTGTGTTCATTTCTTTCTTTTTTTTGCAATGAAAAAAGAAAGAAACGAACCAAAGAAAGAAAAACTTGCTTGACCATTTACTGGCTCTAAAGCTTGAGATTAAGCTCGCAAACTCGCTTTTGTACCCGCTAAATTTATTTAATCTTCTTTCAGGCGCCGCTCAGACAGTGCTCGCTCACCGTCCTCAAGCTTAAGTGCCAGTAGTTGTTTTTTATTCTAATAATATTATTTATGTAAACATTTGTAACGTTTTAGTGAAAACATGGAAATTTTGCAAAAAATAAATACTTTATATATATAAGAGATATAGAGTATCTGAAACATAAAGGAGTTTACCATGAGTTTAAGAGTTGATAAAGTTTCATTTGATGACAATAAATATACAAAGACTGATGGAGTCCAGCAGCAGAAGAAGAAAAAGATAAATTCAGCTTTTACAGAAGGCCAATTTGTTGCATATATGCCTATGGGCGGCATCGGATCATTGCTCAATGGCAAGGGTGCTCAGCCTACTAATACCGCTCACAGCGCGTAATTTTGCATTTAAATTATTTTGTTATAAAATAGTCCTTGAAATAAGGACTATTTTTTGATGTTATTAACAGCAGATATAGGGAATACAAATATAACACTCGGACTTTTCGACGAAAACGCTTTAGTTGAAGAATTCCGGCTTGCTTCTGACAAGGATTTGTCTCTTGAGGAGTATGAAGTGCTTTTAAAATCTTTGTTTAAGGATTTCAGTATTGACGGATGCATAATTTCTTCTGTTGTTTCAGAGTTGAATGAAAAATTCAAAAATGCAGTCGGTAATGTTTTTAAACTTGAACCGTTGTTTTTGTCTGTTGATATTAACACAGGCATCAAAGTTGCGCTTAAAAATCCGCTTGAAGCAGGAGCTGATAGAATTGCAAATGCAGCAGGGGCTTATGTTTTGTATAACAAACCGACAATTGTTGTTGATTTTGGCACTGCTACATCGTTTGATATAGTAAACCGCCGTGGCGAGTTTATCGGAGGTGTAATCGCGCCGGGGCTTAACTTACAGATGAAAGTTTTGAATAAATTTACCTCTAAATTACCAAGGATTGATGTTGCAATTTCAAATAAGGCAATAGGTGATAATACGACAGACGCGATATTATCCGGCGTAATCCGTGGGACAGCATGTATGATTGACGGATTAATAGAACAGTGCGAAAAGGAACTTGGCGAACGCGCGGTTGTCGTTGCGACAGGCGGTTATTCCGGTCTTATCGCAAGCTATTTAAAGCGCCCGTTTGACTTTATTAACCCTACACTTACCCTTGAAGGTTTAAGGTATCTTTACCAGATTAATAAAATACCGGCTTCGGTTTAGATGTTATATGTAAATTGCAAAAAGTTGCCCATTAAGTTTTCGTTCCATACCTGAACCTCTTTGGGTACAGCCAAGACAGCAGGTGTAAAATTCCATATGTATTTTATGTTTGCTTTTACTAAATAATTTGCGGTTTCTTGTGCAAATTCTCTTGGAACAGTCAAAATTACTATATCAACACCTGACTTTTGTGCAAGTTTTGGAAGTTTTTCAATGTCAAGTATGAGTTTGTTATTTACACTGCCGCCTATTTTCTTTTTATCATTGTCAAACAAAGCCATTATATTTAATCCGTAATTTGTGAAATTATCGTATTTTGCAAGCGCCATCCCTAAATTCCCGGCGCCAACTATGAATGCTTTTTTTGTTTTTGAAAATCCTAAAGTAGTTTCGATTGATTTTTTTAATTCTTTTACGATATACCCGACGCGGCATTTGCCGGAATTGTTAAGAACGCTGATATCTTTTCTAACCTGCGAATCATCGATATTTAGAAGTGTTGACATTTGTTTGCTTGAAATAAATTCAATATCGGAATTTATGTAGTCGCACAGAATACAATGGTATAACGTTAATCTATTTATAACTTTTTCAGAAATTTTCTTATCCATAATTCTATTATACATCAAAATGCAAAAGAAAAAGCGGAGCTTTGAAACTCCGCATTACACATTTAATGTATATGAAATTATGTCCAAGAGATTATTTTCCATAAAGAACTGCACGGCCTGCTGCTGTAGCTGGTAAAATAGTTTGATCGTAGAACATAACCGGATAAATATCAGTCGGGTTAGAAACAACGCAAGCGTCGCCAGAAGTGTTAGTATCACATTCAACAACTTTGTTTGGAGATTTAGCGCCGTTAACGTCGATTACACCAAGACAACTGTTAGTTGTAATCGGTTTACCGTTGTTACCCATACCAGCAGTACCAGTAACTGTTGTAGAACCTTCAGTACAGCTATGAGCCGCTTTCGGGAATGAGAAAGCAATACCGTCATTGAAGTATAACACGTAGTTGTTACCAGAGTCGCCAAATGTTGATTTAGCAGAAGAAGCGGTACCAATAAGTTTGTATTCAGAAGTTGTACCGGTTTTGATAACGTTCATTCTGTTTTTCAACATAGTGTACATAGATTGGCTTGCAGTGCCTGTACCTGTTTCAGATGCTTGGCTTAAATCATAGTCGTCAAGAGCTACGTTCATTACCACGGCCTGGCTCAATACAGACAATGCTTTTTTGTATGCTGTTTTGTATTGTGCACCGTTAGTAGAGTTCATCAATGTTGGCATAGTCATGGCAGCAACTACACCGATGATACCCAATGTGATTAATACTTCTGCCAAAGTAAAACCGAATCTTTTTGTCATAATCTTTTCACCTTTCTTTTTAAATAAAGCTATGAACAATATGTAATTTGTTATAATCTTATACTTATGATAACAATTTTTTGGTATATTGTCAAGTATTTGTTGTGATTTTAACGATTAATCTTTACAGTTTTTCAATACCGTAAATCTTAAATTCGCCTGGTTCCAGGCGTTCTGCGGTAACTATATTTTCGTTAATTTGTACGGGTTGTTTTTTTATACTGTAGTCTTCAAATTTATATTCTGTTACAACTTTAAAATCAACTGGCAGATGCACAGATTTATTTTGAACCGGGTCTGACTCAATGATATCACTGTAGCTTTCGCCGTTTGAATCTATGAGAGTAACTTTTTCGGTTGGACATTTATAGTTTGCCAAGATTAAAAATGCTTGTTTTAAAGGCTCACGCGCAATCAGCCATGCACAAAAGCCGTCATTTTCTTCCGTAATAATCTGTGCTTCACCTTCTGTAATAATGTTTTGGCTTTTTACAAAGCGGTCAATGGCATCAAATTGTTTATAAAATTCGTAGTGATTTTCTCTAGCCATTGAGATTTCATCACCAATTACACTTTCAATGCCTCTTTTGGTAAAGCTTTCGTCTCCGTCTACGTAAAGTACAGGACGTTGCGCAAATTTTCCGCCAGGAAGAAATTTATATTTAAACCATTTAAAAAGTGCGCCTTTTTCGCCTAACTGTCCCGGGTACTGGTCTATAGCACGGAATTCGCCGTCTTGGTTGTTGTATGTTTTAAGTATTGACAATTTTTCGCCGGCTTTGTAATTGACATTGTAATTTGTTAAATTTGAGTTATCATCAACAATTGTCTGAGGTGTTTTGGAGCATTGGGATACAATGTCATTTCCCCACAAAAGATCGAAATTCATGTCTTGGTGATATTCTTTGAGATAATTATCCCAAAGCATGTATTCCGCAAGGGTGCAGAAATACGGAATTTTCTTTTTTAACGTTGTGTTTAATTTGTTTAAAACGTACCTGGGGGCGCGATAACTAATAGGCACACCGCTTTTTTCGGAATACTCATCTACGATATGGTCAATGTGATCAACGCGGTAGCCGTCAAAGTTGTAATCACTTTGAAGTTTTTCCATATAATTAACAAAATAATCAATTACAGGGGTATTGTAAGTGCCGTTTTCAAGGTATACAAAGTAATACGGTGTTTGGCAGTCGAGGTTTGCAAAGCATGAAACGTCTTCGCCTAAATAGTTGTAATGCTTAAAGACCGGATAATCACGGCCTTCGCTCATTTTATCAAAAACAGGAACGCCTGAAGAACACCATGCTCCTCCTGGTGCTGGCCAGAGGCCTTTTTCAATAAGTTTTTGAATTATATCAATTTGTTTTGTAATATCATTTTCTTCAAGTTGTCTGCCTTGTTTTACATCAAGTGTTTCTGAAACAATTTCTCTTATAGTTTTGTGAATTTTGATTTGTGAAGATTTGTTAAGCATGCGATTTGAAAGTTCTATTTTGTAATGATTCATGTGCCCGTCAAAATCGTTATATATATTTTGGTAATGAGCGCTTAAATCGCCTAAAGAGCCGTTTATGTTTTGTTTATAAAGATTTTTAACAACTTCAATGTCATCATTGTCATACATGCCTTCTAATTCTTCTGCGACATGGTCGACTTTAACTGTTAATTTTTCAATTAAGTCGTTAACATCATACCATCTTGCGATTTCAGGATTAGCCAGTACTGCTTTAGAAAAACGCCCGGTTTGTGGCAAAATATCATAAATCACGGGGTGTCCTGCAAGCTGTGCAAGCATTATAAATGTTTGAACCTGCTCTTTAGCATCCATGCCTGTTAATTCAAAAATCTCTTTGTCGAATAAATTTTCACTGACTTCGCTGCTTTTTGGAAGGTACGCACAGCCGAATTCTCTTGGATGAAAAGGAATGAGATATATAGTTGTATTAAAGATATTACTGTCTAAATTCCCAGTTGGTAGAATTAATAGTTGTCTCAGCCAATCGATGAATTTGCCGGGTTCTTTTGTTTTGTTGCCGTCTTTCAACCCAGCGAGGTTGATAAGTTTAATGTCATGCCCTTCTTTTTTAATCCAGTCTGATGTAGTTATCTTGTTACGTGCTAAAGCGCTTATATTCTTGTTGTTGACTTTAAATTTGCCGTTTTCAATAACACCGTTGTCTTCAAATTTAAACATCAAAGCATAGAGAATTTCCGCGGGTGTAAGTTCTTCTAAGGCTTTAATATACGGATAATTTAGATATCCATACTGTTTCATTGTTTTTCTTAAGAACGCTTTGCGTTCATCAGGTATATTTTCAACTTCAAAATGCTTTTGTAACTTTTTGTAAACTTCATTTAAACGTACATCTTTTGGAGGGTTTTTAACTTTTTTCCCAAAAAGAAATTCTAACATAAACATCTCCCTTTCTTGTGATTTACCTGATTATAGCACAAATGAAAAATTCATGTAGATATTAAATAATAATTGTAAATTTTACAATATTACCTTAGTAGGTAATGGATTAATTCTTTCAGGTATCATTTAATATAACATGTCGTACAAAAAGAAGGGGTGAGAATCATGACTGAAAACAACCAAACAGATACTGAAACAAAGGCTAAGACGATTAAAGTTGCAATTGTTGAGGATTTTAAATTGACCCGGGTCGGTTTAAGATGCGCGTTAAATGAAAACGTTGATATTGACGTTGTGGCTGAATCTGAGGATGCAATAGAAGGATTAAAATTAATTGAGCGACTTAAACCGGATATTGTCCTAATGGATTTAGGGCTTCCGGGCATGAACGGAATTGAGGCAATGATTAAGATTAAAGAATTTGCGCCTCAAATTAAAATTATTGCTCTAACGTCCCATGACAGAGAAGAAGAAGTTGTTGCGGCCTTAAGTTCCGGGGCAAGCGCTTATTGCTTGAAAGACATTGATCCGCAAAAATTAGCAGATGTCGTAAGAGATGTATCAATCGGTGTTTGTTGGATTGATCCTATGGTGGCTCAATTAGCCCTAAATTCATTTCCTAAAGTAGAAAATATAGGTTTTCTACCAAATAAATCACAGTCAGAAGGCAGAGTACCTTTAACAGAACGCGAATATGAAGTTTTGAAACACTTGGTTACAGGAAAAAGTAATACAGAAATTGCAAAAGAATTAATTGTAAGCGTTCATACTGCAAAAGCGCATGTATGTTCAATTCTGCAAAAGATGTGCGTGAATGACCGCGTTCAGGCTGCTGTAAAAGCTGTTAAAGAGGGAATGGTATAACTAAATAAAAAATATCTGTGGGTGAAACAGCCGGGGTTGAAACTCCGGCTGTTTTGTGATATAATGGAGTTAAATAGTTAATAAGTTAAAAAGGAGGCAAAAGACATGAATAGAGGACAATCGTTGGGGGGGGGG